>Ga0187815_10000312_pt1 | contig 24090 bp, 23 predicted proteins | sample NC_S_5_FD_132962 | JGI IMG/M metagenome (GOLD analysis project Ga0187815, IMG submission 132962) | Wetland sediment microbial communities from Neuse River Estuary, North Carolina, USA - ASW-S_5 | ecosystem: Environmental > Aquatic > Freshwater > Wetlands > Sediment | place: USA: North Carolina...
CGGCCAAGGGGTGCTGGCGCTGGCCACGGCCTGCCTGGCCATGGCCTGCCTCGGCTTCTGGTGCCTCAACCGCTCGCCCGCGCGCATCTTCATGGGCGACGTGGGCAGCGGCAGCGTGGGCCTGCTGGTCTTCGCGTTCACGGCAATGCTATGGCGGGTCCAGGCGCAGCTGCTGTGGCCGGCGCTGATCCTGTCCTCGGCCTTCGTCACCGATGCCAGCCTGACCTTGCTGTCACGATTCTGTCGTGGTCGCCGCTGGTACACTGCGCACCGCGAGCACCTGTACCAGTGGCTGGTCCGGTGCGGTTTCACGCATGCCGGGGGAGGCGCGGTCTACATGACATGGAATCTGCTGCTAGCCGCGCCATTGGCCTGGTTGGCCTCCAGTCATCCAGGGCTGGGGCTGCCCACTACCATGGGCACCTATCTGGCCGCGGCCGCGCTGTGGCTGCTGCTCAAGCGCCGTTGTCTGCAACGTCATTCGTCCAAGGACCGCCATGTCGCTGCGTAGGCTAGTCGGCATCATCCATCCCCGCGTCGCGGTGATGCTGCATGACTTGGCCATGGCTGCGCTGGCCTGGTGGGTCGCCAAGCTGCTGCGCTACGCCGTGCGGCCGGAAGACGTCATGCAGTTCCGCTGGTTCGAGCTCCCGGTAGTGCTGCTGGCGCAGGGGCTGATCTTCCGCTGGACCGGCCTGTACAAGGGCGTCTGGCGTTTCGCCAGCCTGCCGGACCTGTGGAACATCCTGCGCGCCGTGGTGCTCGGGTCGGCGGCGGTCTGGGTGCTGCTGTCGATGTTCAACAGGCTGCAGGGCGTGCCGCGTTCGATGCTGCTGCTTTACCCGGTGGTGCTGGCAGTGGTGCTGGGAGTGCCGCGGCTGGCCTACCGCTACTGGAAAGACAGCCGCCTCGGCGTGACCGGCCAACGCCCGTTGCGGCGGGTGCTGATCCTTGGCGCAGACCGCGCCGGCGAGGTGCTGTCGCGCGACCTCCACCGCGACGGCGGTTACACGGTGGTCGGCTTCCTTGATGACCGCCCCGCGTTGCGCGGCGCCAGCATCAACGGCCATCCGGTGCTCGGCCAGTTCGAGCAGTTGCCGGAGATCGCCCGCGAAGCGGCGGTGGAAATGCTGCTGATCGCCTTGCCGAACGCCTCAGTCAGCGAGATGCGCCGGGTGGTTGGGTTGTGCGACGCCAGCGACCTGCCGTACCGCACGATTCCGCGGCTGGACGACGTGGTCGCCGGTCGCGCGCAGTTCAACGAAATCAAGGAAGTGGCGATCGAGGACCTGCTCGGTCGCGACGCGGTGGAACTGGACTGGACCGCGATCCGGGAGACGATCGGTGGCCGTCGCGTGCTGGTCACCGGTGGCGGTGGCTCGATCGGTTCGGAGCTGTGCCGCCAGGTGGCGCGGCTTGGCGCGCAGTCGCTGGTGGTGGTCGACCACAGCGAATACAACCTTTATCTGATCACCCGCGAACTGCGGGCGAACTACCCGGAACTGCTGCTCGACGGGGTGCTGGCCAGCTGCGGCGACAGCGTGCTGATGCGCAAGGTGCTGGCCGAGACGCGGCCGCAGGTGGTATTCCATGCGGCCGCCTACAAGCACGTGCCGATGCTGCAGGGTCAGCTGCGCGCGGCCTTCCTCAACAACGTCCTGGGCACGCGCACCATGGCCGACCTCGCGCGCGACGCGGGGGTCGAGTGTTTCGTGCTGATTTCCACCGACAAGGCGGTCAATCCCACCAGCGTGATGGGTGCCTGCAAGCGCATTGCGGAGATCTGGTGCCAGAACCTCGACGCGCACGCCGATGCCCGCTACATCACCGTGCGTTTCGGCAACGTGCTGGACTCCGCCGGTTCGGTGGTGCCGCTGTTCCGCCAGCAGATCCGCGCGGGCGGACCGGTCACCGTGACCCACCCGGAGATCTCGCGCTACTTCATGACCATCCCCGAGGCCTGCCAGCTGATCCTGCAGGCGGCCAGCCTCGGCAAGGGCGGCGAGATCTTCGCGCTGGACATGGGCGAGCCGATGAAGATCCGCGATCTCGCCGAACAGATGATCCGGCTCGCCGGCAAGAAACCCGGCAGCGAGATACCGATCGTCTACACCGGCCTGCGCCCGGGCGAGAAGCTGTTCGAGGAGCTGTTCCACCCGCTGGAGCAGTACAGCGCCACCACGCACGCCAAGATCTTCCTGGCCCAGCACCGCCAGGTGTCGTGGGAACTGCTGCAGGCCATGATGCACAAAGCGGCCGAGATGGTCGCGACGGACAACGACGAGGAGCTGCGGCGCTGCGTGTCCAGCCTGCTGCCGTCGTTCCGCTGGAGCGAAACGGCGCAGCCGGACAACGTGGTCTCGATCCGTCGCCATGAAACAGGAGAGCAGTGAGTGAGCAAGCCGTTGCGCAAGGTGGTGTTCCCGGTGGCCGGCCTCGGCACGCGTTTCCTGCCCGCCACCAAGGTGGTCGCCAAGGAGATGCTGCCGGTGCTGGACAAGCCGCTGATCCAGTATGCGGTGGACGAGGCCGTCGACGCCGGCGCCGACACGCTCATTTTCGTCACCAACCGCTACAAGCACGCCATCGCCGACTACTTCGACAAGGCCTACGAGCTGGAAGCGAAGCTGCACGAGAAGGGCAAGGATGCGCTGCTGGCGCTGGTGCAGGGCACGCTGCCCAGGCACGTGCGCGCGATTTTCGTCACCCAGCCCGAGGCGCTGGGCCTGGGCCACGCCGTGCTGTGCGCCAAACCGGTGGTGGGCGACGAGCCGTTCGGCGTGATGCTGCCCGACGACCTGATCTGGAACGGTACCGGCAAGGGCGCGCTGCGCCAGATGGCCGAGGTGGGTGAACGCGAAAGCGCCGGCGTGATCGCGGTGGAGGAAGTGCCGCACGAGCAGACCGACAAGTACGGCATCGTCGATGCCGTACGCGTTGACGAACGCAGCGCGCGCATCCGCCACATGGTGGAAAAGCCCAAGCCAGCCGACGCGCCGTCGGACCTCGCCGTGGTCGGACGCTACGTGCTGCCCGGGCGCATCTTCGAGCTGCTGGAGCGCACCACGCCCGGTGCTGGCGGCGAGATTCAGCTCACCGATGCGATCGAGGCGTTGCTCAAGGAGCAGGGCAAGGTGCTGGCTTACCGCTTCGAGGGCACCCGTTTCGATTGCGGTAACAAGGCCGGCCTGGTGCGCGCCACCATGCACATGGCGTTGCAGGACCCGAGCCTGGCGCCGGTGGTGAGGGAGGTCGCCGCCACGCTTTGAGGCCGCTGACCGGCACGGCTCCTCCGTGCCCGAATCGCGACCGCGCCCTGCCATGTTCGCAGTGCAGGATGCGCGCAGGGGAATCCGCGGATCCTGCACCTCGCTGCGGCGCCCGCCGCCGCGTTCGGTGCCGAGCACATGCATCTGCCTGGAAGACCGGCGCTTCCCGGTCTTTCCACGACGCGTGGAGTGCCGGCAGCTTCGGCCCTTACGTGCTGGTGGTATGGGTAGGCGATTTCGACGGCACGCCGAACAACGCCTTCGTCGGGCTGGAAGCAGCCACGCCGTTGCTCTTCCAGACCCTCGATGCGCTGCGCACCGAGCGTCAGCACATGCGTCCACCGATCGGCTACACGCCGCGACAGGCCCGTGCAGGTATTTGGATTCTGGCCCTCCAATCTCGCCCAGGCGTTCGCTCAGGTCGGAATCCCCCGGTGCATGCCGCGTAGAACACCGCTCGCCGCGATGCCGGCCGCGCCGTCGGCGATCCGCCAATTATCGCGTGCGCATGGTGGACGACCATGGCCGCAGCGACGAGCGCGAACTCGATGTGGGCCTGGTTCAATGACTGCCGTTCATCGAGCCCGGCGCATTGAATGGGCTATGCTCGGGCGCTTCGCTGTCGCACAGGGGCGCCAGGCATGAAGCAAGCACCGGTTCCGTCGTATTACCGCGCCACCGCCACGCCATACGAAGCCTATACGCCGCTGCAAGGACGGCACCAAGCGCGCGTGGCCATCGTTGGGGGCGGCTACGCGGGGCTCAACACCGCGCTGGGCCTGGCCGAACGCGGCATGCGCGACGTGGTGCTGCTTGAGCGCGAACAGATCGGCTTTGGTGCCTCGGGCCGCAATGGCGGATTCGTGTTTGCGGGCTATTCGCTGGGCGAGCAGGCCTTGCTCGACCAGCTCGGCGAAGCCCGCGCCGGTGCGCTGTTCGGCCTGACCACGGCGGCGGTGCAGCGCATCCGCGAGCGCGTGGCCAGGTACGCCATCGCCTGCGACGCCGTGGATGAAGGCGTGATCTGGGCCAACTGGTTCCGCGATCCCGAGGTGCTGCGCCGGCGCCAGAGTCTGCTTGCCGAACATTACGACGTGCACTGGGACTGGTTGCCGGGGGACGAATTGCGCCAGCGCGTGCGCAGTGAGCGGTATCACGACGGCTTGTACGAGCGCAATGCGTTGCACCTGCATCCGTTGAACTACGCCATCGGCCTTGCGGCCGCGGCCAGCGGGCAGGGCGTGCGCATCCACGAAGAGAGCGACGTGTGGCGCCTGCAGCGCGAAGGCTCACGCTGGCTGCTCAGCACACCGCACGGCGAAGTGCTGGCCGAGCAGGTGGTGCTGGCCTGCGGTGGTTACCTTGCCGGCCTGCGCAAACGCATCGACCGCGCGGTGCTGCCCATCGCCACCTACGCGATGGCCACCGAGCCGCTGGGGGGGCGCCTTGCCGAATGCCTTCCCACGCGTGCGGCGGTCTACGACACGCGTTTCGCCTTCGACTACTACCGCCCGCTGCCCGACACGCGGCTGCTGTGGGGCGGCCGCATCTCGGTCCGCAACCGCGCACCGCGGGCGGTGCAACGCCTGCTCCGGCATGACTTGGCACGGGTGTTCCCGAAGCTCAAGGATGCGAAGATCGACTACGCGTGGTCGGGCCTGATGAGCTATGCACGCCACCAGATGCCACAGCTTGGCCGCGGCGAAGGCGAGGATGCCGGCCTGTGGTGGGCACAGGCCTTCGGCGGCCACGGACTCGCGCCTACCTGCGCCGTGGGCGAACTGCTCGCCGCGGCGATCGCCGATGGCGACGAAGGCTGGAAGCAGTTCGCGGACTACGGCTTGGCCGACGCGCACAAACCCTTTGGCCTGCTCGCCGCCCAACTCAACTACTGGTGGCAACAGGCACGCGACGGATTCAAGACGAGGCTGGAAGGATGAGCGGAACGAACGGTTCGGGTCAGGTGGGCGAGATCGGCTGGGGCGACTTCGAGAAGGTGCTGATCGTCGCCGGTACCGTGACCAGGGTGGAGGCCTTCCCCGAGGCGCGCAAGCCGGCGTGGAAGGTATGGGCCGACTTCGGCCCCTACGGCGAGAAGAAGACCAGCGCGCAGATCGTGGCGCTGTACAAAGCCGAGGATCTCGTCGGCCGGCAGATCGTCGGCGTGATCAACTTCCCAGAGAAGCAGATCGGCCCGTTCCGCTCGCAGTTCCTGCTCACGGGCTTTACCACGGCGGAAGGCGTGGTGCTCACCGCGATCGAGCGCCCGGTGCCCAACGGTACGCGGCTGGCCTGACGTGCCTGCACTGCGCCTCGCACGTGTCGAAGATGCCGCCGGGATCGCCCGCCTGGCCGGGGAGCTTGGTTATCCCGCAGAAACGGCGGGGATGGCCGCCCGGCTGCGAGCGATCCTGCCGCTGCCGCAGCATCGCGTGGTGGTAGCGCAGGGCGACCATGGCGGCCTGCTCGGCTGGATCGCGATCGAGCGCCGGCTCACATTGGAGTCGGGCGAGCGCATCGAGATCGTGGGATTGGTGGTGGATGCCGCCGCGCGCGGCATCGGCGTCGGGCGCGCCCTGGTGATGGATGCCGAGCAGTGGGCGCGTGCACAGGGCTTCGACGCGATCGGCGTCCGCTCAAACGTGGCGCGCGAGGGCTCGCATCCTTTCTACGAGGCATTGGGTTACGTGCGGATGAAAACGCAGCATGCGTATCGCAAGCCCGTGAAGTGAGCGGAGTTCACACCTCTTCACTGCTGGTCCAGCCACACCTCCAGCCCCTGCGCATTCAGTTCGATGTCCATTCCAAGCAGGGCGACCAGCGCCTCGCGCCCCTGCGTCCAGCCATGCGCGGCAGCACGTCCGGCGTAGAGGTCGGTGAGCGCCCCGGTCAGCACGGCGTGGCGATCGGGCTGGTCCTGCGCGGCGCGAGCAATCGCCACCATTGCGTCGATCTGCGCATGCAGGTCGTCGGCCAGCTTCGCCACGTGCTCGACACGGCCGTAGTGGGTGAGATGCAGCGCCGCGGGCTCCAGCGCGACGAGGCGACGGATCGATGCATGCAAGGCTGCGGGGTCGAACTGCACCGGCGAGGTGGTGGGCAGGATGAAGGGACCGTTCGTGGTGTCGAAGTCGCGGTAGGACAGGCCGAACACGTCGCCGGTGAAGCAGGTGTTGCTGCCCGCGTCGTGCATCGAGAGGTGATGTTTCGCGTGGCCGGGCGTGTCGAGGCAACGCAGGGCGCGTCCGGCGAGGTCGACGACGTGGCCGTCCGGCGCCTCCACCACGCGCCCGGCAGGTACCGGCCGCAGGCGGCCGTAGGTCGACTCCATCACCTCCTCGCCGTAGACCGCGCTGGCGCCGGCCCACAGCACCGAGGGATCGATCATGTGCCGGGCACCGCGCGGATGCACCACCAGCTTCGCGTTAGGCAGTAGCGCAATCAATTCGCCCGCGCCACCGGCGTGGTCCAGGTGCACGTGGGTGAGGACCAGCCAGTCGACATCCGTGGGCGCGAGGCCGGCCTCGCCGAGCGCGGCCAGCATGCGCGGCACCGAGTGATTGGTGCCGCAGTCGACGAAGGCACCGCGACCGTGCTCGACGATCAGGTAGGCCGCGTCGAAGCGCGGCCGCACGAAGCCGGTGTCGATGGTGTGGATGCCTTGCGTCGCCATGTCCGATCCTGTCGCGATGGAATACGCAGCGTAGCAAACGCGTCGTTGAACCTTGGTCGAGGCACGGTGCCTGCCCGGGGCGCCGGAACACGACCGCAGTGTCAACCGTACGCAAATTTGTCCGTTGCGAACAGATCGGTTCGTGCACCGCCAGTACCGGCACAAAGGCTCACTGCCCATGCAACGCATCTTCATTGTCGGCTGCCCGCGCTCAGGCACCACCCTCGTGCAGGCGATGCTGGCGCGCCATCCGGCGGTACTGACGCTGCCGGAGACGGCGTTCTTCGAGCATCTGTGCGGCGATCTGAGGTGGCGCTGGGGCGACCGTGACGCCAGGCCACAGCGCCGGCGCCTGCGGCAGCGGCTGGGCTTTGCGCACAAAAGGGCATACGAGGCGCTCGACAAGTTGCAGCGCCGCCTGTCGTGCGAAGCGGCGCGGCGGCCGTGGCCGCTGCGTACCGAGGCCTGCGTGCGCCGCTTCGTCGACATGCTCGATGCACGCACGCAAGCCGAGGGACGCGCGGCTTGGATCGAAAAGACGCCGTACCACCTGCTTTATATCCCCGAGATCGAGCGCCACGTGCCGGACGCGCGCTTCGTGCACGTGATCCGCCCCGGCGAGGACGTGCTGGCGTCGATCGCGGATGCGAACCTGCGCTACGAGAACAACGATGCCTTCGGCGGCGGCACCGTGCACTGGTCGCGGCGCTGGAATCGCGCCGCGCAGATCCATTGCGCACATGCACGGCAGCCGCACCACCACTTCGTCTTCCTCGACGATCTGACCCGCAACATATCCTGCGAATGGCGCCGCCTGTGCGCCTTCCTGCACCTGGACGCCTCAACCGAACTCGACGCCAGCTGCGACCAGCTGATCGCGGACCTGGGCAGCGAGCCTTGGAAGCGCGAGGCAGTGAGCGGCCTGCCGGGCAAGGCACGGCGCAAGGCCGAGAGCGTGTTCGGGCCGCAGGTGCGCGAGTGGCTGCAGAGGCAGCTGACGCCCTACGAGGAGCTGCGCCGCAGTTGCAAAGGCGGCGAGCAGCGCGGCGACCGCAGGGTCCGCTACCTGTTCCGCTGACGACCGGCCCGGGTCCGCTGCCGCCACCGGGCCGGTGAACGTGCTGCCGCCCGCGCAGCCGATGGTGTGGCGGGTACCCCGGTCGGGCCGGGCCGAACTCGCGATCTCGCGCCGGCCTGCGGCTGCGACGCGGTCAGCACTGCGCCACGGCCGGCTTGCGTTGCAGGCGATACACGCTGGTGTGCAACGCCGTCGCACCGTCTGCCCGGAACCCTGGCTGGGAGGCGAGGATGTCGCTGCGCTCCAGCAGTTCCACGTCCCAGTGCCCGCCGAACAGCGCGGCGACCTCATCCGCGCCGACGGAGAATGGCGGCCCTTCCACCTCGTGCTGCGGATATTCCAGGGTGATCATCAGGCCGCGGCAGCCAGCGGGCAGGCGCGCGTAGACCTCGCTCGCGTAGCGCGCGCGCAACGGCGGGGGCAGCGCGATCACGGCGGCGCGATCGTAGACCGCACTGCAACCGGCCAGGGTGGTGTCGTCCAGCGCGAACACATCGCCTTCGATGATCTCGATGTCGCCTGCCACGTGGTGCACGCCCAACGGCGACTCGTGCCGCACGGGCTTCAGGCCCTGTTCGGCGAAGAACTGCGCCACCGCCAGCGGCGACAGCTCCACGCCCAGCACGCGATGGCCCTGCCCGGCGAGCCAGGGCATGTCCAGCGTCTTGCCGCACAGGGGGACCAGCACGCGGCTGCCGCGCGGCAGCGCCAGCGTCGGCCAGTGCCGCAGCAGCAGCGGCATCGGCGCGTCACGATGGAAGCCGGTGCGGCCCTCGCGCCAGCGTTCCAGCCAGAATTCCGCTTGCATCGCCCATACTCCGTGGAAAGTCTCAAGTCTCCCACGCCAGCATGATCTTGCCGATATGCGCGCTGCTTTCCATCAACGCATGTGCACGGGCTGCCTCGCGGGCGGGCAGAACCGCGTGGATCACCGGCCGTACGCGGCCGGATTGCAACAGCGGCCACACTTCGCGGTACAGCTGGCGGGCCAGTTCGGCCTTGAACGCGACCGGGCGGTTGCGCAGGGTCGAGCCGGTGAGGGTAAGCCGGCGCCGCATCAGCTGGCCGGCGTCGATGCTGGCGCGGCTGCCACCCATGGTGGCGATCAGCACCAGCCGGCCACCTTCGGCCAGTGCATCCAGTTCGCGCGGGACATAGTCGCCGGCCACGTTGTCGAGGATCACGTCCACGCCGCGGCCACCGGTGGCCTGCCTCACTTCGGCGGCGAAATCCTGCGTGCGGTAATTGATCGCCAGCTCCGCGCCCAGCCGTTCGCACGCGGCGCACTTCTCCGCGCTCCCGGCGGTGGCGAACACGCGATGACCGAGCGCGTGCGCCAGCTGGATGGCGGTGACGCCGATGCCGCCGGAACCGCCTTGCACCAGCAGGCTTTCCTGCGTGCCACCTTCGCCATGGCCCAGCCGGCCGCGCACGAAGACGTTGCTCCACACGGTGAAGAAATTCTCGGGCAGCGCGGCTGCATCCACCATCGAGAATCCCGCGGGCACCGGCAGGCACTGGACCAGCGGCGCCACCGCGTATTCCGCGTAACCGCCGCCCGCCAGCAGCGCGCACACGGCGTCGCCGGGCTTGAGCCCGAACGGGTTGTCCGCGCCGAAGTCGCCCTCGACCAGGGTGCCGGCCACTTCCAGTCCCGGCAGGTCGGAAGCTCCGGGCGGCGGCGCGTAACTGCCTTGCCGCTGCAGCACGTCCGGCCGGTTCACGCCGGATGCCGCCACCTTGATCAGCACCTCGCCAGGGCCGGGTTTCGGCAGCGGCCGCAGCGCCGGCTGCAGCACCTCGGTACCACCGGCCTGGACAATCTCGACGACGTGCATCTGCGGCATGGCCTTGCTTCCTGGCAGTCAACGCCACGGTGATGAAGGCGCGCGGCGGCGAAAGCAAGGGCGGGAGCCGTCTGTCGTCAAAGCTGCAGCATCGGCTTGAAGCCGCCGAAGATCATCCGCTTGCCGTCGAACGGCATCGACGCCGGCGACATGCCGGACATGCGCGGGTCGGCCAGCACCCTGGCCACCACGCGATCACGGTGGGTGCGCGAGCGGTAGCTGACCCACGAGAACACCACGACCTCGTCGGGCTTCAGCTTCACGCTTTGCGGGAAGGAGGTGAGCTTGCCGGGCTTCACGTCGTCGGCGACGCACTCGACGCAAGCGAGCGCGCCGTGTTCCTTCCAGAGCTTGCCCATCCTGCGGGCGAAGCGCCGGTAGGCGGCGAGATTCGCCTTCGGCACGGGTACGACAAAACCATCGATGTAGTTCATGACTCCTCCGCAACCTGGGGTGGAAGCGATTCCGGCGACGATTCGGCATGCGGCCGGGGACGCAGCAAGCCGCCGCCGAGCAGGGCGGCCACGCCGGCGAACAGCGCGCCGACGAGGAAGGCGGCGCGGTAGCCGCCCACCAGCGCCAAGGCCTGGGCGCTGCCCGCCGCCAGCAGGTGATCACTACGCGCCGCGGCGAGGCTGGCCAGCACCGCCAGGCCCAGTGCGCCGCCCATCATGAACGAGGTGTTGACGATGCCCGAGGCCAGCCCGGATTCCTGCGGCGGCACGTCGCCCATCGCCGCCAGCAGCACCGGGTTGAACGCCATGCCGGCGCCGAGGCCGAGCAGCAGCATGGCGGGTAGCACGTCCGTGGCGAAATGGCCGTCCACCGGCGCCCCCGCGAACAGCGCCAGCCCCAGCGCGGCCAGCAGCAGGCCGACCGCCAGCGGCAGGCGGATACCGAAGCGCATCACCATCCTGGCCGACAGGCCAAGCGAGAACGCCGCCATGATCAGGTTGGCCGGCACGAAAGCCAGCCCCACCTGCAGCGGTGCGTAGCCCAGCACCAGCTGCAGGTACAGCGCGGAAAGGAAGAACCAGGCGAACATCGCCGCCGCCCACAGCACGCCGACCGCGTTGGCGATCGCCAGGTTGCGCGACCGGAACAGGCCCAGCGGCACCAGCGGCGCGCGCACCCGCGCCTCCACCGCGAGGAAGGCCGCGAACGCCGCCGCCGCCAGGCCCAGCAGGCCCAGGGTGCGTGGCGATAGCCAACCCGCTGCATTGCCGTTCACCACTGCGTACACCGCCAGCAGCAGCGCGACGGTGACGGTGACCGCACCCGCCGCATCCAGGTGCCGGTGCGCCAGCTCCACGCGCAGCGCAGGTAACAGGCGCCGCGAGCACAGCAGCACCGCCACGCCGATTGGCAGGTTGATCAGGAACACCCAGTGCCAGCTCAGCGCGCCGGTCAACGCACCGCCGAGCAGGGCGCCGAGGCTGCCGCCGCCGGAGCAGACGAAGCCGTACACGCCCATTGCCTTGGCGCGGTCGCCCGGCGTGGTGAACAGGTTCATGATGAGCGAGAGCGCGACCGCGGTGACCACCGCGCCACCCAGTCCCTGCACGCCGCGCGCCACCACCAGTGCGGTGCGCGTGCCGGACAGTCCACAGGCCAGCGAGGCGAGGGTGAACAGCGCGATGCCCAGCAGGAACAGCCGGCGATGGCCGTACAGGTCGCCCAGCCGGCCGCCCAGCAGCAGGAAGCCGCCGAAGGTGAGCATGTAGGCGTTCACCACCCAGGCCAGGTCGGTCTCGCCGAAGTGCAGGTCGGCGCGGATCGAGGGCAGGGCCACGTTCACCACCGTGGTGTCCAGCACTATCATCAGCACGCCGAGGCACAGCACAGCCAGCGCGAGCCAGCGGCGGTCGTGCGGCACGGGGGTGGGGGCGGGGAGGTTCAAGCGATGTCTCCGCAGCAGGAAGCGCTCGCCGGGGCGATTGCCGGCGCCTCATCGTAGCGGTCGTGCAGACGTTGCCAGTGCATGCCCTTGCCGTCGAGGTCGGGCATGCCGTCCCAGCCCTCCCCGCGACCGAACGGGGTGAGGTCGAGGTAATGGTGGGTGGTCAGCAGCATGTCCAGGCCGCGGGCATAGCTGGAATAGCTGTGGTAGACGCGCTCGCCGTCACGCAGGAACACGCTGATGCCGGGCAGCTCGCCCGCGAGATTGCCGTGCTCGCCGCGCGCGAGCATCTCGGTCCGGTCCCGGTAGTTGTATTCGACCGGTGCCACGGCCTCGTCCTGGGTCACGTGGAAGTCGTAGTTGAAGTCGCTGCCCCAGGACGAATACCAGGGCAGCGTCCAGCCCATGCGCACCTGGAAGCGCAGCAGCTCCGCCAGTGGCGCGCGCGAGACCAGGGCGAGCGTGGTGTCGCGCGCATGCAGGTGCGCGAGGTGGCCGAGGTTGTCCACCAGGAAGGAGCAGCCGGGACAACCCTCGCCGCGATCGCGGTGGAACATGAAGTGATAGACGATCAGCTGGCGTCGTCCCTCGAACAGGCCCAGCAGGGTGGCTTCGCCGTCGGGCGTGTCGAACAGGTAGGGCTTCTCCACCGGCACCATCGGCAGCGCGCGCCGTTGGGCGTTCAGCCGGTCCAGCATCCGGGTGGCGGCCTTCTCGGCCTCCAGCAGTTCCTTGCGGGCCTCGAGCCAGCTGTCGCGGCTGGCAATGGCGGGGAGTGTCGGCATCGTGCGTCTCCAGGCTGGGGGTTCCTGGAGACGACGAGCGAGGCAGGCCGGAATCGACACATCCGCGCTGGCGATCGGGCACGCCTCAGGGAGCCACGTCCACCAGCACCAGTTCGGCGTCCTCCAGCGCGGTGACGCGCAGCATGCGTTCGTCGCGGAACGCCGCGCCATCGCGGGCATCCAGCGGAACGCCGTTCAGTTCCACCTTGCCGCGCGCGAGCACCAGATAACCATAACGTCCCGCTGCCATCGTGTACTCCGTGCTCTCGCCGGCCTTCAGCGTGGCGCCGAGCACGCGCGCATCGGCGCGCAAGGGCAGGGCATCCACATCACCGGGGATGCCACTGGCCAGTGCCACGAAACGCCCGGCGCGTTCGCCCCGCGGAAACGGCCGCGTCCCCCAGGACGGCGGCTGGCCGTGCGCATCGGGGATGATCCAGATCTGGAAGATGCGGGTCGTCTCGTCCTCCAGGTTGTACTCGGCATGGGTGATGCCGCTGCCCGCGCTCATCACCTGCACGTCGCCCGCCACCGTGCGGCCCTTGTTGCCGAGGTTGTCCTGGTGGCTGATGGCGCCCTCGCGCACGTAGGTGATGATCTCCATGTCCGCGTGCGGATGCGGCGGAAAGCCGGTGTGCGGCGCGATGGTGTCGTCGTTCCATACGCGCAGCGCACCCCAGCCCATGCGCGCGGGGTCGTGGTAGCCGGCGAACGAGAAGTGGTGCTTCGCGTTGAGCCAGCCGTGGTCGGCGCCGCCGAGGCGGTCGAAAGGCCTGCGTTCGATCATGGAAGTACCCTCGTGGATGGATGGGCACAGCATGGAGCCGGGCACGGCGCAGGGGAATCGGCAAGCGGTGAACGGATTGTTTCCGTCGTGGATCGCAACGACCCACGGGATGCCCTGCACGCTGGAAATCCCGCCGGCGCGGCCGCATATTCCCACAACAGCCATAGTGCAAGTGGAGGTTCCCATGGCAACCGGATGGGCCGGCGACGGCGCGGTGCAGGACCAGATCGATGCCACCGTCGCCGATGCCGTGCAGCGTGCCCGCAACCAATTGCAGCGCGGTCCCGGCCTGGCCCGCTGCGAGGAATGCGACGCGCCGATTCCCGAGGCGCGTCGCCAGGCCGTGCCTGGCGTGCGCCTGTGCGTGACCTGCCAGCAGTCGCAGGACGCCGAGCGCGCGGCCACGCTCTACAACCGCCGTGGCAGCAAGGACAGCCAGCTGCGCTGAACGCCTGCGGTTCCTAGCATTCATGCAAGGCCCAGCGCGATTGCGCGACACTTCGCCTCTTTGCTCCCCGCGAGGCACGTGATCTTGCCCGATTCCCATCTTTCCCGTGGCGCGACGCTGCTGCTGGCCGCGGCGGGTTGCGCGCTGGCGATGCCGGCGACGGCGAAGTCGAAACCTTCTCCCGGTTTCGATGGCCCCCTCACGGTGCACCTGCGCAGCGACAGCATCACGCTGCGCATGGCCAAGGCGCCGCAACTCTATCTGGCCGGCACCATCAATGCGGCCGCGGTGGAGCAGATGCGCCGGCTGTTGCAATCGGGCAAGGTGCCGGCGGGCACCGACATCTACCTCGACTCCTCCGCCGGCGATGCCGCTGCGGGCATGGAGCTCGGCAAGCTGTTCCGCGCCGCGCGTTCCAGCACGCACCTTGGTACCTGGCACACGGGTTCCGCGCCGGCGCTGCCGGCGACCTGCCTGGACGCCTGCGCCTACGCTTGGCTGGGTGGCGTGTACCGCTGGTCGCCCAGCGGCGCCGACCGTATCGGCCTGCACGAGAACCTGCTGCCGAACCGCGCTGCCGCCGCGCCCGGCGTACCGTCGCCGACCGAGCTGCGCAACTACATCGCCGCGATGGACGTGCGGCCCGGGCAGGTCGCAAGGGTCGGTTCCCTGGTGGTGAACGGCATCGCCTGGTGGAAACCGGAACAGCTGCTGCCCGCGCAGGTGGCCAACAACGGCCGCCTGCCATTGGTGGCGTCCTACCGGAAGACTGCCGGCGACGCGCCCACCCTGGTGCTTTCCCAGACGGTGCGCGGCCATGAGAACCAGCTCACCCTGCAGTGCGGGCCTGGCCAGATCACCCTGAGCGCACGCTACGCCGTGGGCGCGGAACGCGCACGCAACCTGGCCGCGCGCGCGATGTACGCCTACTTCGAGGTGGGCGGAAAGGCCTGGCAACCGCGACTGGGCAAGCGCCCCCAGGCCGAGGGCGACGCGCTGCTGTTCGAGCGCCGGATGCCGTTCGCGCAACTTGAGAGCGTCCTGCACGCCGGCTCCCTGGCCGCCTGGATCGAGATCACCGGCAGCCCGGTGCGGCTGGGCTTCTGGCTCGCACCGTCATCGGCAGAAAAACTCACGCAACCGTTCTACGCGGATTGCCAGGCTCTGCAGCCTGGCTACGTGCCTCCGAAGGCGCCGGCCGGACAAGCCAAGCCGTCGTTCTGGAAGAAGATCTTCGGCCGCAAACAGTGAGGGAAGGTTGCGGGACCGGAGCGCTTGAAACGTGCCGTGGCCTGCCGCCTGCAACCGCATTGCGTGGTCCTCGACCGGGCATTCCGGCGCAGCGTTAGTCCACGCATGCATTGGAAAAGACAATGGCGCCGCATTGCTGCGGCGCCATTGCTGCCTTGCGTGAGTTTGTGGCGGAGGTCCTCGATATCAGAGCGCCTCGAAGATCCCCGCCGCGCCCATGCCGGTGCCGATGCACATGGTCACCATGCCGTACTTCTGCTGGCGGCGACGCAGGCCGTGCACGAGCGTGGCGATGCGCACCGCGCCGGTGGCGCCGAGCGGGTGGCCCAGCGCGATGGCGCCGCCGAGCGGGTTGACCCTGGCGGGATCGAGCTTGAGGTCGCCCATCACCGCCAGCGCCTGCGCGGCGAAGGCCTCGTTGAGTTCGATCCAGTCGAGCCGGTCCTGCGTGATGCCGGTCTGCCTGAGCGCCTTGGGGATCGCTTCCTTGGGGCCGATGCCCATGATCTCGGGTTTCACGCCGGCGACGGAGAAACCGACGAAACGGGCCAGCGGCTGCAGATTGTATTCCTTGATGGCCTTTTCGCTGGCCAGCAGCACGGCGCCGGCTCCGTCGGACATCTGGCTGGAGTTGCCGGCGGTGACGGTGCCGCCGAACTGGCCGTTGCGGAACACGGTCTTGAGCTTGCCCAGCACTTCCAGCGTGGTGCCGGCACGCGGGCCTTCGTCGGCCTTGATGGTGCGGCTGTCCGTGGTGATGCCGCGCGTGGCGAGGTCGGGGTAACGGTCGTCCAACTGGAACGGAGTGATCTCGTCGTTGAATTCGCCCGCGGCCTGGGCGGCCAGCGCGCGGCGGTGGCTTTCCACGGCGAAGGCGTCCTGCGCCTCGCGGCTGACCTTCCATTGCTTGGCTACGTTCTCGGCGGTGATGCCCATGCCGTAGGCGATGCCGATGTGCTCGTTGCTGAAGATCGCGGGGTTCATCGCGATCTTGTGGCCCATCATCGGCACCATGCTCATGCTCTCGGTGCCGCCGGCGAGCATCAGGTCGTCCTCGCCGAGGCGGATGCGGTCGGCCGCCATCGCCACGGCTTGCAGGCCGGACGAGCAGAAACGGTTGATGGTGACGCCCGGCACGGTGTCCGGCAGGCCGGCCAGCAGCAGGCCGATGCGCGCCACGTTCATGCCTTGCTCGGCCTCGGGCATGGCGCAGCCGATGATGACGTCGCCGATGCGGTGTGGGTCGATGCCCGGCGCCTGCGCCAGCACCGCCTTGATGACGTGGGCCAGCATGTCGTCCGGGCGGGTGTTGCGGAACACGCCGCGCGGCGCCTTGCCGACCGGGGTGCGGGTGGCGGCGACGATGTAGGCGTCTTGCACTTGCTTGGTCATGTCTTGTGTCCTCGTGAGGAATCCGGAAAGGAGAAGGGGTGCGATCCGGGTTCCGTCAATTCCGCAGCGGCTTGCCGGTGGTCATGGTGTGCGCGATGCGGGCCTGGGTCTTTTCGGTCCTGGCCAGCTCGACGAAGTGCTTGCGCTCCAGCTCCAGCAGCCATTCCTCGTCCACCAGCGAGCCACGCTCCACGTTACCGCCGCACAGACAGTCGGCGATGCGGGTGGCGATGGCGATGTCGTGTTCGGAGGCGAAGTAGCCGGCCTGCAGGTTGGCCAGCGAGGCCTTGAAGGTGGCGGTGCCCACGTCGCCGGCGACCGGCACATTGCGCTGGTACAGCGGCGGCCGCCACCCGGATTCGGCCAGCGACAGCGCCACCTTCTTCGCCACGTAGAGCAGCTCGTAGGCGTTGAACACGACCACGTCGCTGTCGCGCAGCAGGCCCATGTTCTTCGCCTCGATGGCGCTGGGCGACACCTTGGCCATCGCCACCGTCTCGAACACCTTCTTCAGCGACTCGAACGGGTCGGCCGGGTTGGCCTTGGCCGCGCGGACGGCCAGCTCGTGCAGGCCGCCGCCGGCCGGCAGCAGGCCCACGCCGGCCTCGACCAGGCCGATGTAGCTTTCCAGCGCGGCCACGGTGCGCGCGGAGTGCATCTGGAACTCGCAGCCGCCGCCCAGCGCGAGGCCTCGCACTGCCGAGACCACGGGCACCAGTGCATGCTTGATGCGCATGCTGGTGCGCTGGAAGTTGGCGACCATTTTCTCGAAGTCGTCGAACTTGCCGGCCTGCAGCAGGCCCAGCGCGCCCTTGAGGTCGGCGCCGGCGGAGAACGGTTCGCCGGTCTGCCAGATCACCACGGCCCTGAGCTTCTCTTCCGCGATGCCGATGGCGTGCTGGATGCCGTCAAGCACCTGGTCGTTGACCGTGTGCATCTTGGTCTTGAACGAGATGATGCCGACGCTGTCGTCGCCCAGCGTCCACAGGCGCACGCCGTCGTTTTCCCACACGGTGCTGCCTTGGTCGAAGGTTTCGCCCAGGATGGGGTCGGGAAACAGTTGGCGCTGGTAGACCGGGTGCTGCGAGCGCGGTTTGTCGGTATTGGCAGCGGCGGAGTACGAGCCGTTCTTGCCGTGCACGCCGGTGCGGCCGTCGGTCACCCACTTGGGCAGCGGCGCCTTGCTCATTGCCTTGCCGGCGGCGATGTCTTCCTCGATCCACTGGGCCACCTGCTGCCAGCCGGCGGCCTGCCAGGTCTCGAACGGGCCGAGCTTCCAGCCGTAGCCCCAGCGGATCGCGAAGTCCACGTCGCGCGCCGTATCCGCGATATCGGCAAGATGATAGGCGGTGTAATGGAACAGGTCGCGGAAAGTGGCCCACAGGAACTGCGCCTGCTTGTCCGCGGAGGCGCGCAGCCTGGCGAACTTCTCGGCGGGGTTCTTGATGGCGAGGATGGCGGCGACTTCATCCGAAGCCTTCTGTTCGGACAGGCGGTAGTCCTGCTTCGCCAGGTCGAGCACCACGATATCCTTGCCGGCCTTGCGGTAGAAGCCGGCGCCGTTCTTCTGGCCCAGCGCGCCTTTCTCGATCAGGCCGCTCAGCCACGCCGGCGCCTTGAAGTAGTCATGCCACGGATCGTTCGGCAGCGTGTCGGCCATGGTCTTGATGACGTGGGCCATGGTGTCCAGGCCCACCACGTCGGCGGTGCGGTAGGTGGCGCTCTTGGGGCGGCCCACGGCCGGGCCGGTGAGCGCGTCAACCACGTCGAAGCCCAGGCCGAACTGCTCGGTGTGGTGCATGGTGGCCAGCATCGAGAACACGCCGATTCGGTTGCCGATGAAGTTGGGCGTGTCGCGGGCGATCACCACACCCTTGCCGACGGTGGTGACCAGGAAGGCCTCAAGGCCCTCGACCACGGCCGGGTCGGTGAGGCGGGTCGGGATCACCTCGACCAGATGCATGTAGCGCGGCGGGTTGAAGAAATGCACGCCGCAGAAGCGGTAGCGCATTTCCTCGGGCAGCGCTTCGGCCAGGCCGTTGATCGACAGGCCGGAGGTGTTGGAAGCGAGCACCGCGGTGGGCGATACGTGCGGGGCGATCTTCCGGTAGAGATCCAGCTTCCAGTCCATCCGCTCGGCGATCGCCTCGATCACCAGGTCGACGTCTCCGAGGTGGCCCATGTCCTCGTCGTAGTTCGCCGGAATGATCGCGCCCGCGAGGTCCTTGTCGGCCAGCGGCGCGGGCGAGAGCTTGGCGAGGTTGGCGATGGCCTTGAGCGCGATGCCGCTTTTCGGGCCTTCCTTCGCCGGCAGGTCGAACAGCACGGTCTCGACGCCGGCATTGGTCAGGTGCGCGGCTATCTGCGCGCCCATGACGCCGGCGCCCAGCACGGCGGCCTTGCGGATGCGCAGCGTCGGGGTGGAGGTGGATGGAGCGGTCATCGGGATTCTCCGGTCAGGGACTGCGGGGAGTGCGAAAGGAAAGCCACTCGAGATGGGTGCGCCGCCGTGGCTGCGCAGGGAAGGGTCAGGAGGCGCTGAGGCCCGCGGCGGAAAAGCGGACCAGGTGCTGCACGGTCTGCTCCAGGTACGCGTGTTCGCTGGTGTCGCCCTTGCGCTGGATCATGCCGAAGCCGGACATCGCCAGCGTCAGCGCGCCGGTCACCAGGTCGATGCGCCAATACAGCTCCTCCTTGCTCAGCCGCGGCAGCAGCCGGGCGAACTCGGCAGTGAACTGGCGCATCACGTGGCCGTAGTTCTCGGACAGGAACTTGCGCAGGCCGTCGTCGTGCTCGGCGAAAGCGCGCGCCAGCACGCGCATGAACAGCGAGCCGCCATCGTCGTGCGAAAGCTCCAGGGCAGGGCGGATGAAGGCATCCAGCACGTCCTCCAGGCGGGTGCCGGGCTGGTTGGCCACCTTGGCCAGGGCGGTCAGGCGCTGGGCGTTCAGCGCGTCGAGCCGCCGCCGGAACACTTGTTCGACCAGCTTTTCCTTGGAGCCGAAGTGGTAGTTGACCGCGGCGAGGTTGACCCCGGCGGCGCTGGTCAGCTGGCGCAGCGAGGCGCCGTCGAAGCCGCGCTGGGCGAACAAGGTCTCGGCGGCGCCGAGTATGCGTTCCTTGGTGGAGCCGGTGCGATTCACGGATCGGGTCTTCCCAGGTAGCCGACAGGCACGCGTTCAAACGATCGTTTGAGCATACGCGGGCGGCTTTGCCGCCGTCAAACCAGGGAGGCGGCGAGGCCGTCACCGGCTTGCGAATGAGGTAGAATCTGTCAAACTTCGCAGGCTAAACCCGCATTCCGAGTCGGTTTTGGCCGCTCGCGGCATGATGCCGACCTTCCTCCATACCTGAATTTCCCGGAGCACACCCATGGCGCTGGAGCGCACCCTTTCCATCATCAAGCCCGATGCCGTCGCCAAGAACGTGATCGGCGAGATCTACAGCCGTTTCGAGAAGGCCGGCCTCAAGGTGATCGCCGCCAAGCAGAAGCAGCTGTCGCGCGCCGAGGCCGAAGGCTTCTACGCCGTGCACAAGGAGCGTCCGTTCTTCAAGGCGCTGGTGGATTTCATGATCTCGGGCCCGGTGATGATCCAGGTGCTGGAAGGCGACAACGCCATCCTCAAGAACCGCGACCTGATGGGCGCCACCAACCCGAAGGACGCCGCGCCGGGCACGATCCGCGCCGACTTTGCCGACTCGATCGACGCGAATGCCGTGCATGGTTCCGACGCCGCCGAGACGGCGGCTGTCGAGATCGCCTACTTCTTCGCCGCTACCGAAGTGCACTCGCGGTAAGCGGTCGTGACCGAGGCAGCTGCCACTTCATCCGACCAGCCCGGCGTCGCCGGCAAGGTCAACCTGCTCGACTTCGATCGCCAGGGGCTGCGCGACTTCTTCGCGCAGCTCGGCGAGAAGCCGTACCGGGCCGAGCAGGTGATGAAGTGGATCTACCACCACCTCGAGTCCGACTTCGCCAACATGACCGACGTGGGCAAGGCGCTGCGCGCCAAGCTCGAGGCCAGCTGCCACGTCGGTCCGCCGCAGACCCTGGTGGACAAGGCCGCCGCCGACGGCACGCACAAGTGGCTGCTCGGCATGGATGGCCGCAACGCGGTGGAGGCGGTGTACATCCCCGAGCCCACCCGCGGCACGCTGTGCGTGTCCTCGCAGATCGGCTGCGCGCTGAACTGCCAGTTCTGTTCCACCGGCGCGCAGGGCTTCAACCGCAACCTCGCCACCGCCGAGATCATCGGCCAGATGTGGGTGGCGGCGAAGCACCTCGGCAACGTCACCCACCAGAACCGCCGCATCACCAACGTGGTGATGATGGGCATGGGCGAGCCGCTGGCGAACTTCGACAACGTGGTGCGGGCGATGAGCCTGATGCGTGACGACCTGGGTTTCGGCCTGGCATCCAAGCGCGTCACGCTGTCCACCGCCGGCATGGTGCCGATGATCGACAAGCTGTCCGAGGTGATCGACGTGTCGCTGGCGGTATCGCTGCACGCGGCCAACGACGAGCTGCGCACCGAGCTGGTGCCGCTCAACAAGCGCTATCCGCTGGCCGAGCTCACCGCCGCCTGCCAGCGCTGGATCGCACGCAAGCCGCGTACCTCGATCACCTTCGAATACACGCTGATGAAGGGCGTGAACGACCAGCCCGAGCACGCGAAGCAACTGGTCCGCTTCATGTGCCGGCTGCCGACCTGCAAGGTCAACCTGATCCCGTTCAACCCCTTCCCCGGCACGCGCTTCGAGCGCTCGGATGCCGAGACCATCCGCGCGTTCCAGACCCAGTTGCTCAACGCCGGCATTCTCACCATGCTGCGCCGTACCCGCGGCGACGACATCGACGCGGCCTGCGGCCAGCTGGCCGGGCAGGTGAACGACCGCACCCGGCGCAGCGCCGGGATACGCCAACGTGTGGAGCAAGAGGTGACGCATGCGCTGTAAGCCGCTGCTGGGGTTGGGCCTGTCGCTGGCGCTGGCCGGCTGCGTCACGGTGAATGGCGGTGGCGACAACAACGGCAGCGGGCAGTCGGGCGCGGCCAACATCCCGGCGACCGGCAAGCTCGACCAGCGCCGGGATGCGGCCCGCATCCACACCGAGCTGGCCCAGCACTACATGGCCGACGGCGACCTGCAGGACGCGCTGGCCAAGTTGCAGCTGGCGCTGAAATTCGATCCGGACTACGCGCCTGCCCACACCGTGATCGCGGTGGTCTACGAAAAGATCAACGACCTGCCCGAGGCCGAGGTCCACTACCGCAAGGCGGTGGCGCTGGAGCCGACCAAGGGCGCCCCCAACAACAACCTCGGCCAGTTCCTTTGCCGCACCGGCAAAGTGCAGGAATCGATCGGCTACTTCCGCAAGGCGGTGGCCGATCCTTTTTACGCCACCCCCGACGTGGCGCTGACCAACGCCGGCATCTGCCAGCTGCGGGTGAACGACACGGCCGCCGCGGAAGCGAGTTTTCGTGACGCAATCGCGCGAAATCCCGCCAACGGCGATGCACTTTTCCATCTCGCCGAAGTACTCTACCGGCAAGGGGATGCGTTTCGTGCTCGGGCTTTCATCCAGCGTTTCGATGCGCTGGGCCAACCCAATGCGGCCGCTCTCAAGCTTGGTTACGATATCGAGTCGCGCTTGGGCAATACGGAAGCAGCCCAGACCTATCTCAGGCGTTTGCAAAGCCAGTTCCCGGACTCGGAGCAGGCTCGCGCCCTGAAATCCACCGCCAGCAGTCAATGACCACGAAGCAGCCTTTCCAGCCCGGCCAGGATCCGGCCGCGCACGATCTGTTCGCCGACCGGCCAGGCGTCATGGAAGTCCCTGCCGCCAGCCCCGGGCCCGATCGCCGCGATTCCGCTTTCGGCAGTCGCCTTCGCGCGGCGCGCGAGGCGCGGGGCGCCGACCTGGAGGCGTGCGCGCATGCGCTGAAGCTGCCGCTGCGAATCCTGCGCAAGCTGGAGCAGGGAGAGCACGATGGCATTGACTCGAAGATCTATCTCTCCAGTTACATCGGCAAGTACGGGCACTACCTGGGCATCGATGCGGCCGAGATCGAGGCCGAACAGGCGCGCATCCGCCAGGTCGAGCCGCCCCTGGTGGCCACCGGAGGCATTTCGCATTCGCGCTTCCTGCTCGACCGCTACGCCACCGCCGCCACCTACGTGGTGCTGACCCTGGTGATCGCGGTGCCGACGATCTGGTTCGGCGTGCGCAGCACCCTGGACCGCGACCTCAGCCACCTCACCCCGCTGGACGCCTCGCCGGTCGCCCAACAGGATGCATCGGCACCGACCGTGAATTCCGCCAAGGCCGCTGCGTCTGCCGCACCGGCGCCGGCCGCGGCGGCACAACAGCCGCAGGCATCGGCGCCGGATGCGTCGGAGCAGCCGCTGATGGCCTCCATGGCGCCGTTCCCGAACCTCGGCAACGACAGCTCGCCGACGCCGCCCACGACGAGCACGGCAGCGAACGTCGCGGTCGGCAGCGGTGCCCACAGCCTCAGCCTGAGCCTGTCGGCGGCCAGCTGGGTCGAAGTCACCGCGCAGGACGGCACGCGCCTGGAATACGGCCTGCTGCCCGCCGGCACCAGCAAGACCTGGCGCAGCGACCAGCCGTTGGACGTGCGCATCGGCAATGTCGGCGGTGCGCAGGTGAGCATCGACGGCCAGCAGGTGGCGCTCGACGGTTTCCGCCGCGCCAACGTGGCGCATTTCCGCGTGCAGATCGCGGACGGCAAGGCCGCTGCGGCCACTCTTTGATCGCGCCGTCGCGGGCGCCCGGCGCGCCTGCGGGCGATCCATTTCGGTTATGCTTGCCCATTCTTCGCCCGGGCATGGGCGAAGGGTGACGGCGAGCCGTTTCTTCTCGCCTCCGGCCTGCCGGCGCGTGCCGCGCGCGGTACCCACGAACGGTGAAGCATGGCATTTGACGCATACGACGATTACGAACAAAGCGAACGTGTCCAGAAATGGCTGCGCGAAAACGGACTCTCCATCGCCGTAGGCATTGCGATCGGCCTGGTCGGCATCTTCGGCTTGCAGCAGTGGCGCAAGCACCAGGCGAACAACGAGGCGGCAGCGGCCACGCTGTACCAGCAGGCCCAGGTGGCGCTGGCCAGTGGCAAGCCGACGGCGGCGACCGCCTTCGTCGACGAGCTCATGAAGGACTACGCCAAGTCGCCCTACGCGCTGTTCGCGGTGAGCGACCGTGCGAAGCAGCAGGTGCGGGACAAACAGCTGGACAAGGCGGTCGCCTCGCTGCAGTGGGCCGAGGCGCATGCAACCGCCCCCGAGCTGAAGGCGCTGATGCAACTGCGCCTGGCGCAGGTACAGCTGGCCAAGGGCGACGGCCAGGCCGCACTGGCCACGCTCGAAGCCATGCCGGCCGGCCAGTACACGGGCCTGAACCAGGAACTCCGCGGTGATGCGCTGGTCAAGCTGGGACGCGCCGACGACGCACGCAAGGCCTACCAGGCGGCGATGACGGCATTAGGTGAGGACGCGCCGCAGCATGCCGTCCTGCAAATGAAAATCGACGATCTGGCCGTGGCCGGAAAGCAGGGTGCATGAAAGTCGTGGTGAAGAAGAGCGTATGGCTGGTCGCCCTGGGTTCGCTGGTCCTGCTGGCCGGCTGCAATTCGTTCAA
>Ga0187815_10000313_pt1 | contig 24054 bp, 20 predicted proteins | sample NC_S_5_FD_132962 | JGI IMG/M metagenome (GOLD analysis project Ga0187815, IMG submission 132962) | Wetland sediment microbial communities from Neuse River Estuary, North Carolina, USA - ASW-S_5 | ecosystem: Environmental > Aquatic > Freshwater > Wetlands > Sediment | place: USA: North Carolina...
CCCACGATCGATCAGGCCATCCGCATGACCAATCGCGGCGGCAAGATTTGCCTCGCCGCATTCCCGCACGAACGCGTTACGCTGGATATCGCCCAGCTCGCCAAGAACAACATCTATCTCTATGGCATACGCGGTGAAGGTCGCAGCGCCACCCGTCGTGCCATGGCCCTGATGGCGGAAAAGCGTTTCGATGCGACGAAGATCCACACGCACACGTTCGCGCTGGCGGACCTGCCGACAGCGCTGCGCTATGCCCGCGAACGGATCGATGATGCCATTAAGGTGGTCGTCACCAACCGTCAGGCTGCCGCAGTCGCCAGCACAGCGGAATAGCGGCACCCGCGGCCAATCAAGCGACACCACCGAGATAGAGCCGCTTGACGATGTCGTTGCCCTTCAACTCGTCGACCGAACTTGCAGCCACGACGATCTCGCCGTGAACGATGATGTATCCGCGGCTGGCGATCCGGATCGCCTGATTGAAGTTTTGCTCTGCCATGAGAACGGTCAGGCCGAGATTCCGGTTGAGCTCGCCGATCTTGGCGATGGTCTGCGAAACCAGCAGCGGTGACAAGCCGACCGAGGGCTCATCGACCAGCAGCAGGCGTGGCGACGACATCAGCGCACGCGCAATCGCCAGCATCTGTTGTTGCCCGCCGGACATGGTGCCGGCGAGCTGGCCCTGCCGTTCCCTGAGCGCCGGAAACGTCTCGAACGCCAGCGTCAGATTGTGGTCTATGTTGCGCCTGGCCGCCTTGCGGAAGGCGCCGAGCATCAGGTTCTCCAGCACGGTCAGCCTCGGAAACAGCCGCCGCCCCTCGGGAACCATCGCAACGCCAAGATCGACGATATCCTCGACCGACATCCTGGACAGATCGTGCGCCGCGCCATCGATCGTCAGCGAAATGCCACCGCGCTGCGGCCGGACCAAGCCCGCGATGCATTTCATCAGCGTGCTCTTGCCGTTGCCGTTGGTGCCGAGCAAGGCCACGGTCTCGCCAGCCTCGACATGAAGCGAGACGCCGCGCAGCGCCTTCACGGCGCCATAACCCGCATCGAGATCGCTGATGGCAAGACTAAGTGCCAAGGTAGGCCTCCTGCACGCGCTGGTTGGCCATGACCTCGGACGGCGGGCCGATCGCGATGATCCGGCCGGCGTCGAGGCACATCACGCGGTCGGAAAACCGCATCACTGCCTGCATGATGTGCTCGATCATGATGATCGTGATGTGCTGGTTCGCCAGACTCATCAGGAGATCGAGCACCTCATCGACCTCCGAACTGGAAAGTCCAGCCATCGCCTCGTCGGAGATCAGGAGTTTGGGGTGCGTCGCCATCGCACGCGCGAGCTCCATCTTGCGCAGCTCAACCTGGCTGAGCTGCGTGGCCGGGACATTGGCCTTCGACGCCAGCCCCATCTGGGTCAGGATAGACGTCATGGTGTCGCTACGCTGCGCCACTGAAATGTGCTCATGCGCGGCAAAGTCGAGCGCGACCATGAGATTTTCGGCGACCGTCATGCTACTGAACGGCCGCGGGATCTGGAAGCTGCGCGCAATGCCGCGGCGCGTGCGCAAATGCGGCTGCAGCGGTGTGATGTCCTCGTCACGGAACATAACCGTGCCGGGTTCGGTACGGAACGCGCCGGAAATGCAGTTGATCAGCGTGGTCTTTCCGGACCCGTTCGGGCCGATCAGGCCGAAGCGCTCACCCGGAGGAATCTCGACGCTGACATTGTCGAGCGCAACGAAGCCGCCGAAGCGCTTCGTCAACGAGACGATCCGCAGCAAGGGCGCCGGGGTTTCGGCAGGGGTCATGCCTCACCCTCCTTGCGGCTGCGGCGCAACCTGCTGATCAATCCCATGATACCCTCCGGCGCGCCCACCACGAACAGCACCAGCATCACCCCAAGCACCAGCACGTTCACTTCCGACGAAATGGTGACGGTCAGCAATTGTTGTGTTGTGCTGAGCAGTATCGCGCCGATGATCGGGCCGGACCAATGCGCGGTTCCGCCGATCAGCGACATCGCGAGCGTCGAGACAGAATAGTTTAGATTGAATGCGGATGCAGGGTCCGCGTATTGCAGGTACATCGCGGCGGGGGCGCCGATGGCGCACAGCAGCGCCCCCGAGATGACGCACGCCAGCAGCTTCAGCCGCAGCGTCGGCACGCCTGAACATTCGGCGGCGAGTTCGTCATCCCTCAGCGCCTGCAGGCCGCGGCCGATCCATGAATTCTGGATGTAACGCGAAATCGCAACCGCCAGCACCACGAGCAGCGCCTGGATGAAGAACAGCATCTGCACATAATTATCGAACGGCGGCGTCACCGGCGGCCGCTGGATCTGGATGCCCGCGGCGCCTCCGACAAATCGCCAGTTCGTAACCGCCGTCTCGATGATGATCGTCAACGCAATGGTGGCGATTGAGAAGAAGATGCCCTGCATGCGAAGGGTGAGGAGTCCAAGCGCAAACCCCATGAGTGCGCCGATGGCGGCTGCGGTGGCGATCTGCACGAGAAGCGGTGCGCCAAAGGCCTGGACCAGGAATACCGAGGTATAGACGCCTACCCCATAGAACGCGCTGGTGCCGAAGTTCACATAGCCGGCGTATCCACCAAGGATGCTCCACGCCACGGCAAGTGCGATGAATTGCAGGATCACGTACCCCGCAAAGAATGGATATTGATTCGCAACGACCTTGGTCATGACGAAGGCGGCGCCGAGAAACACCGCCGCTCCGATCCAGAAGGCGATCCCGTTACGCTTCATCATCGTCTTCCGAACAGGCCTTGCGGCCGCACGGCGAGCACACCGAGCAGCATCGCAAAGGAAATCGCAGGCGCCCAGGAGGCGCCGAACATGGTGAGCACGATCGACTCGGCAACGCCGAGGATGATGGCGGCAACCAGCGTCCCGCTCATGCTGCCAAGCCCCGCCATGACGACGACGCAGAATGTGCGCCCGATATAGGCGCGGTCGAGCGTCGGATCGACGGGTGCGACGATGATCAGCAACGCGCCGGCCACGCCGAGCACCGCGGTAGCGATGCCGAATGCCCACTGCTTGATCCTGATCGGATTCGTTCCCATCAGCCGCAGCGCTTCCTGGTCCTGGGCGACGGCGCGGATCGCCCGTCCCATGAAGGTCCGCGACAGATACAGCGTCAGCAATATGGTCAGCGCCGCCGCAACGGCGAAGGCAACCAGCAGCCGATACGGAATCCTCAGCTCACCGAGCCGCAAGGCCTTGCCGACATAATCCGCGGTAACCGAGCGCTGGTCGACGCCGAATTGCAGGATGATCAACACCTCGATGATGAAGGCGACGCCGAAGAAGAAGGCGATGCCGCGCACGCCGGCGTCGCTGCCGCGCCTCTCGAACGTCTCGTAGTAGAGCCGATAGGCGGCAAGCCCGAACACAAAGAGCAACGGAGTGATCAGCAGACCCGCCACCAGCGGGTCGATCGCGTAATGCTCGTTGAGGAAGTACACCATGTAGGACGCCAGCACCAGAAAGGCCGGGTGCGCCACATGGGGAACGTCAAGCAGGCCAAACGAAACGGACAATCCGAGACTGACCGCGCCGTAGAAGCAGCCGAGCAACACCCCGATCACCACCGCATCGAGCAGCAGGTCCATTGAAAACAAGTGAGGTTCCCCTTGATCCGGCTTGAGCTGTCTTCCTCGATCGGCGTGAGCCGGATCATTTCATGTCCAGTCCGGGATCATTGTCATGATCCCGGACAGTCGTACATTACCGGCATTACTTCCGTGCAGCTTCGAACGGAGCGACGAGCTCGCCGGATTTCAAATTCTCCGGAAACAGGATCACCTGCTTGCCCGCAGTGCGGAACTGCTCGATGTTCTTGTCCACGACCCCACGGAACTGCGCTTGCAGCACCGCGGTCTCCTTGCGCTCGCCGTCGGCCGAGAACGCGATCGGACCGACGATGGTCTTGTGTGTGTTCTCACGCAGGTATTTTGCGAGGCCCTTTTGATCGAGCGATTTCGTCGCGTTGATGGCCTGCTCGACAAGCTGGCCGCTGGCATAGCCGAATGGCGCGAGATAATAGCCGAGCGGATCGACTTTGGCTTCCACGGCCCGCTTGGTGTACTTCTCGAAGAATTCCTTGGTGCCGTCGAAATACATGCTCTTTTCCGGAAGCCATGAGTTGTAGTTGACGACGCCGTTGAGCAGCGAGCCCATGTTCTCCATCACCGAGCCGAACTGCAGGCCGACCATGCCGCCACCGAACAGCTTGACGTTGTCGCCGACACCGATCTCGTTCACGGCACGCAGGATGCCGGCCGAGTCAGGCGGATAGGACGCGACATAGACGATGTCGGGCTTCGCCGCCTTCAGCGCCCGGATGATGCTGGAGAACTCCACCGTATTGGGTGGATAGGCCTGATCGAAGACGACGGGCATGTTGCGCTTCGAGGCGACCTCGCGCGCGGTCTTCGCCAGGTTCTGGGCGAATTCCTGGTCGGCAGCGAGCAGCGCAATCGACTTGCCGCCGGCCTTCTGGCCGATGTCGAGGAACGACGATGCCCAGCTGTCCGGCGGGCCCCAGGGGGCATTGTTGAACCACATGTCGTGGCCAACCTTACTGTTGACCTGGAAAGAGAAGTTGCCGATCAGCAGCAGGCCGCGCTGCTTGACCATCGGCATGATCGGCGCCGTCGGCACGGTCGCATAGGGCGCGAACAGCAGATCGACCTTGTCGACGTCGATCAGCTTCGAATAGATCGCCGGCGTCTCCGAGGCGCTGGACTTGTCGTCATAAACCACAAGTTCGACCTTGCGGCCGAGCAGCCCGCCTTTGGCGTTGACATCGTCGCGCCAAATCTCGATGCCGAGCAGCGAAGGCTTGCCACCGCCGGCGAGGCCGCCGGTCTGCGGCATGCTCATGCCGATCTTGATCGGCGCACCTTGCGCCTGCAGCAAGTTGATGCCGAGTGGCGAGGCGGCAAGCGCAGCACCGGCGCTTGCTGTCGCGAGCAGACGGCGGCGGGAAATCGATCCGGATTTGGAAACCTTCTTCGACATAGGCTGTCTTCCTCCCGTTATTGCTGTTCTGGCGTGATTGTAATTGGTTTTGCCGGTGGCGTCCCTCGTCAGATTCGTCCCAGGGCCGTCAGGATAACCTGCGGCGTCAGCGGAATGTCCGTAACTATGGTCGCAAACGGCCTTAGCGCATCGTTGACCGCATTGGTGACGGCCGCCGCTGCCCCTGCCGTTCCGGCCTCGCCCGCGCCCTTGGCGCCGAGTTCGGATTCGCGGGTCGGCGATACGACATGGCCGACGTCGATGTCGGGCATCTCTCCGGACATCGGCACCAGGTAATCCGCCATATTGGCGTTGGTCAGCTGCCCACGCTCGTCATAGATGCACTTTTCGAACAGCGCTGCGCCCAATCCCTGCACCACCCCGCCCCTGATCTGCTCGTCGACCAGCTGCGGGTTGATAATGGTGCCGCAATCCTCAACCACCCAATGCTTGAGCAGCTTGACGAAGCCGGTATCGGTATCGACCTCGACCCAGGCCGCCTGGACGCCATTGGTGAAGGCGAAAGGATACTCACGCGGCACGAAGTGCTTTGTCGCCATCAATTCAGGCTGGATGCCCGGCGGCAACGTGTCGGGACGAAAATAGACGATGCGCGCCAGCCCATTCAGCTCAATGCGCGGCGCTCCGTCGCCGACATTGACGATGGCATTGTTGACAATGTCGAGCTCGGCCGGGGTCGATTGCAGGATTGCGGCCGCGACATCGAGAATGTTCTTGCGCAGGATCTTCGTCGCCTGCAGGGCCGCCTCGCCGCCGATGCCGGCCCCGCGCGAAGCCCAGGTGCCGCCGCCGTAGGGCGTCATGTCGGTATCGCCGAGAATGACGCGCACGCGATCCATGGAAACGCCGAGGACGCTGCCGACGATCTGCGCCGTCAGCGCCTCCGAGCCCTGCCCCTGTTCCGTGATGCTGGTCTGGCAGATCACCGACCCCTGAGCATCCAGCCGCACCGCCACGCCATCTTGCGACGAAATCTTTGCGCCGCCGACGCCATAGAACGCTGCACTGGGGTTGGTCACCTCGATGAAGCTGGCGATACCGATGCCGCGATAGACACCCGTCTTGCGTAGCGCCGCCTGCTCGGCGCGCAGCGCATCGTAGCCCATCATCTCGACGATCTTTGTCAGCGACGCATGGTGCGACAATTGCTCGAACCGCAGCCCCGATGGCGAGGCGCAGGGATAGGCGTCGTCCTTGATCAGGTTGCGGCGGCGGATTTCGACCGGGTCCATGCCGATCTTCATGGCTGCGAGATCGACAAGCCCCTCCGTCACCGAGCAGGCGATGGGATGGCCGACCGCGCGGTACTGGCACATGACATTCTTGTTCTGGAAGACCACGCGCGCCCGCGCGCGATAGTTCTTGCTGGTGTAGGGCCCGCCGACGAGATTGACGACCTGGTTGGCCTCGATCGCGCTCGTGCGCGGATACATCGAATAGGGCCCGATACCGGTAAGATCGTCGATCTCGAAGGCGGTGATGGTGCCGTCGCGCTTGACGCCGATCTTGCCTTTGCAGCGATGATCGCGGGCGTGGATGTCGGTGTTGAAGCTTTCAACCCGGTCAGCCACGAACTTGATCGGCCGGCGCAGCAGCTTCGACAACGCATAGGTCGCCATCTCGTCGGCATAGATGTGAACCTTGATGCCGAAGGAGCCGCCGACGTCCTTGCAGACGACGCGCACCTGGGATTCCCGCAGGCCCAGATGCAGCGCCGCGATGTTCTGCACCATGTGCGGCGCCTGCGTACCCTGATAAATCGTGAGCCGCGCCTCCGCGGCATTCCAGTCGGCAACGACGGCACGCGGCTCCAGCGTCACGCCCGTGTGACGGCCGAAGACGAATTCGGCCTCGACCACCGCATCGGACTCGGCAAAGGCCTGATCCACGGCGCCGGCATCGTGAAGGCGTTCGAACGCCAGATTGTCGCCGAGCGAGGCGTGAATGACAGGCGTCGCCGCATCGAGCGCCGCGCGCATGTCGGTCACGGCTTCGAGTTCCTGATATTCGACCGCAACATGCTCGGCGGCATCTTCAGCCGCAGCGCGGTTCGTGGCGACAATGGCGGCCACCGCCTCACCCTGCCAGCAGACGCGGTCGATGGCGATCGCCGATTGCGGCGCGGATTTCAGTCCCTTGAGATGAGAGAGCACACCAACCCACGGCGTAATGACGTCGGCAAGCTCCTTGCCGGTGACGATGGCAATCACGCCCGGCATCTGCCTTGCAGCCGCGGCATCGAGGCTTACGATCTTCGCGTGCGCATGCGGCGAACGCAGAAACGCGACATGCGCCATCCGCGGCAGCTCCATGTCGCTGACATAGGCCGCGCGGCCCTGCAGCAGCCGGTCCAGATTCGGCCGCGGCACGGTCTTGCCGATATAGGAGTTCGGCCGGTCGAGCACCGACAACGTTTCCGGATTGACGCGGATCGAGCTCATGCGCTCCGCTCCATCCGGCTACGTGCGGTATTCTCGACCGCATCGATGATGGCTTGATAGCCGGTACAGCGACAGTAGTTGCCGGAGAGATGTTCGCGAATCTCTTCGCGAGCGGGCTTGCGATTGCGCTGCAACAGGTCCTGTGCGGCCATCAGCATGCCCGGCGTGCAGAAGCCGCATTGCAGCGCGTTGCGGTCACGGAAAGCGGCCTGCAAGTCGGCGATCTCGCCGGAATCGGACAGTCCCTCGATGGTCTCGATCGTAGCGCCGTTCACCTGCACCGCCAGCATCAGGCAGGAGCGCACGATCTCGCCGCCAACGCGCACCGTGCAGGCACCGCACACGCCGTGCTCGCAGCCCACATGTGTGCCCGTGAGCTTCAGATGCTCGCGTAAGAAGTCCGCAAGGTTCAGCCGCGGCAAAACATGCGCCTCGACGCGCTCGCCATTGACCGTGAGCGAAATGAACGCCGGTGCGGTCACACACTTCCTCCGGCTTGGAGCTCGGGGCGGTTCAACAACGTCGCCACACACCGCACCAGCAACACCTTTGCGAGATGGCGGCGCATCGCAGGAGTGGCCTGCTGGTCCTCGTGCGGATCAAGCTCATCCGAAAGCGCGGCGGAGACCTCTGCCAGCAGCCGCGGTGTTACCGCGACGCCCATGAGCTTCGCAGCTGCCTTCGCGAGAACCGGCGTGTCGCCGACCGCGAAGTAGCCGAGCCGGAGATCGGCGAACCTGTCGCCCTGCAGCACCGCCTGCGCCGCCAGGCCAACCATCGCATAATCGCCGTGCCGCCGCGCGAGCTCCTGAAAGAAGTGTGCCGCGCCCTTGCACGCGACCGGCAGTTCGACCGCCACCAGCAAATCCAGCGGCGTCAATTTCGTCTCATAGATACCGGTGCAGAATTCTTCCGCGGCAATGCGCCGCTCCCCGACCGAGCTCCGAACCACGATGGTGGCGTCCAGCGCCAGCATGCAGGCTGGCAATTCGGACGCAGGATCTGCCTGCGCGAGGCTGCCGCCGATGGTGCCGCGGTTGCGGATGGCGGGATGCGCCACATGCGCCACTGCAGCCGCCAGCAGCGGCGCGTGCGTGGCAATGTCTGATGATTTCAGGAGATCAGCGTGCCGCGTCAGTGCGCCGATGACGAGCGTCTCGCCTCTCACCGCGATCCCGCGCAATTCCCTGAGGTCACCGATATCGACGATCAGTTCCGGCGAGACTAGTCGCAAATTCATTGCGGGCATCAGACTCTGCCCACCGGACAAGACCTTCGCCTTCTCGCCATGCACGGCAAGCAGTTCCAGCGCATTGGCAACGCTGGTCGCGCGCGCGTAGGCGAAAGCCGAGGCTTTCATTCAGGCGAGCCCTCCCCGGCCCCGCTTTTCTGCTTTTGAGGGATTAGAGGGTGTGGCTTTTCAAAGGTCAAGCTGCTTGATTTTGCAGCCCTTTCGACTTTCGGGGGCTTGCCTTGTCCGGCTTGGCGACGCACGCTCCCGCCAACCAACAATGGCCGCCTTGGGGAGGCGCAGAAATCATGAAACTCGGGTTCTTCACGATGCCGATCCATCCCCTGGAAAAGGATTGGCGGCAGTCCCTGAAGGAGGACCGGGAAGCTTTCCTTTTGGCGGACGAGCTCGGGTTTTCCGAAGCCTATGTCGGCGAGCACGTCACCGATAAGGCCGAAAACATCACCTCCTGCACCGCCTTCATCGCCTGGCTTGCGGCCGCCACCAGGCAGATCAGGCTCGGCACCGGCACGGTCAACATGCCGAACAGCCATCCGGCCTCGGTTGCCGCTTCCATCGCCATGCTCGACCACATGCTCGACGGCCGGCTGATTTTTGGCATCAGCCCCGGTGGCCTGCTGTCGGATGCCGAATTGTTTGGCAATCTCGACGCCGACCGCAACGCCATGTTCCTGGAGGCGATCAACCAGGTGCTCGCGATCTGGGAGAGCAAGCCGCCCTACAATCTCGCCGGCAAGTACTGGAACATCTCCGTCGAAAAGACCCTGATCGAGGACATCGGCCAGGGTTTTATCGCAAAGCCCTTGCAGCGCCCGCATCCGCCGATCGTGGTGACCGCCGTGGCACCCTTCTCCAAGGGCGTTACCGAAGCCGCCGCGCGCGGCTGGGATCCGATCTCCGCCAACTTCCTGATGCCGGCCTGGGTGAAGAGCCACTGGCCGAAATATGTCGAGGGCTGCCAGCGCGCCGGCCGTCCCGCCGATCCCGCCAATTGGCGGGTGGCGAAAAGCATATTCGTCGCCAAGGACGCCGCGACCGCCAAGGCCTATGCCACCGATCCCAACGGACCTTACGTCTACTACTACCGCTCGCTCTTCACCAAGCTGAAGCGCGGCGGCCGCATCGAGCTGTTCAAGACCCGGCGTGACCAGCCGGATGACGAGGTCACGCTGGAATCGATCTGCGACAGGCTGATCATCCACGGCACACCGGAAAGCGTCGCCGACCAGTTACTCGCTTTCCAGGACGAGGTCGGCACTTTCGGCACGCTGCTCTATGCCGGCAAGGATTGGCGTGACCACGAGCTGGGCCGCCGTTCGATGATCCTGATGGCGGAACAGGTAATGCCCCGCGTGAACGCGGCAAGCGCACGCCACTCCGACGCCGCAGGATAGCGGCATGGCGCTCTCCGATCGCATTCCCTATCAGGCCCAGATCGACCGGCCGAAGCTGAAGTTGCCCGACGGCAAGAGGCTCGCGGTGTGGGTCATCCTCAATGTCGAGGAATGGCGCATCGAGAACGCCATGCCGCGCACGGTGTTGTCGCCGCCGATGGGCCAGCCGCTACTGCCTGACGTGCCGAACTGGTCGTGGCACGAATACGGCATGCGCGCCGGCTTCTGGCGCCAGTTCAAAGCCCTCACCGAGCGCAACATCCCCGTGACGCTGGCGATCAACGGCAATGTCTGCAATTCCTATCCGCGCATCGCTTCCGCCGCCTTGGAGGCCGGCTTCGAGTTCATGGGCCATGGCTTTCTGCAAGGGCCGATGCACAAGCTCGACAACCAGGCCGACGCCATCAAGCGCGCCGTGGGGGCCATCGCCAAGTTCGCCGGCAAGCCGCCGCGCTCGTGGGAGAGCCCCGGCCTCACCGAAACCGAGGAAACGCTCGACCTGCTCCGCCTCAACGGCATCGAATATGTCGCGGACTGGGTGATCGACGATCTGCCGCAGGATATCGCCACACCCCACGGCACCATCACCACCATCCCGTATTCGGTGGAGACCAACGACATCGTCATCCATGCCTTGCAGCATCTGCCGTCCGAGCAGTTCCTGAAGCGCTGCACCGACCAGTTCGATCGCCTCTACCTGGAAGGCGCCGACAATGCCCGCGTGATGGCGATCTCGATCCACCCCTACATCACCGGCGTGCCGCACCGGATCAAATATCTGGAGGCGCTGCTCGACCACGTCATCGGCCATGAGGGCGTCGCACTGATGACCGCCAGCGAAATCGGCGACTGGTACCGCGCTGAGATGGCGAAGAAATAGCGCGGCCTATTTGCCCTCGCCAGGCATGAATTTGCCGAAGCCGCCGCGCGCAAACAGCAGCGGCTCCTGTCCGTTATAGGAATAGGCCTCGACCGCGCCGAGGAAGATGATGTGGTCGCCGCCATAATAGCGGTTCACCGCCCGGCACTGGAATTGCGCCACGCTGCCGGCGATGACCGGGGCACTGCCCAGCCCCGGCTTCCACTCCACACCGACAAACTTTTCGTCAGAAGATTTGGCGAACTTCAGCGCCAGCTCCTGTTGCGAAACGTCCAGCACGTTCACCGCAAAATGGCTGGCATTCTGGAAGACCGACAGGCCCTGCGAGAACATGCCGAGGCTCCACAGCACCAGCGGCGGGTTCAGCGATACCGAGGCAAAGGAGTTGCAGGTCACGCCATAGGGTTTGCCGTCGGCGGCCATCGCCGTCACGATGGTGACGCCGGTGCCGAACGTGCCCAGCGCATTGCGAAAATCGCGCGGATCGATCGGCGAGTTGTCGGTGGCAAACTCATTGGCCGGATCGGCCGGATGTTTGGGAAGGTCGGACATCCAGCAGCCTCAGAGCGTCAGATTCTCGGAAGGCAGCCCAAGCGCCACCCGCCCGTAATTAGTGCCAGCCGCATCGAAGTTAAAGGCGAGATGCGAGTTGACCGCGTGGGCATCGCGGAACTGGCGCTGCAGCGTGCCCGAGGTGAACAGGCTGCGTGCGCCGCTCGCGGTGAAGAGCAGCGACACCGCTTCGGTGCAGAGATTGACGGAGAAGGCGCCGTCGCGGCGCAACCGGGTCTTGGCGGCGATATCGGGAACATGGCCGCGCCGCGCATCCGCCATGGCGTTGATGCAGTTGGTGCGCATCAGGAGCCTTGCCGTTTCAACCTTGACGGAAGCCTCCGCGATCTTGATTTGCGTCGTCTGCATGTCGCCGAGCTTGGCGCGGTTGTAGGTCGAGGCGCGATGCCGTGCGATTTCAACATAGTCGTCGAGACAGGCTTGCGCATTGCCAAGCCCTACCCCCGACAGCACGTAGGGGAACAGGGAAAATACCGGCAGCGCGTAAAGCGCATTGGGATTGACGGCGCTGCCCGGGGTGGGGCCGCCGGTGAGATCGCTAATCGCAATCGACATATGGTCGGCGACGAAGGCGCCGCTCACCTTCACGTCATTCGAGCCGGTGCCGCACAGGCCCGTCGCGTTCCAGGTGTCGTTAATCTTGTAGTCGTTCCGGTTGAGCAGGAAGATGCGGTACTCGATCCCGTCGGCCTCGTCATCGGTCTCGACCACGCTGGCGAGCATGTTCCACTCGCTGGACTCCACACCTGACGAAAACGGCCAATGGCCGGAGAGCGTGTAACCGCCCTTGGCCCTGCGGGCGCGGCCAGCGGGAAAAATGAAGGACGATGCGATCAGCGCATTGACGTCCTGCTTCCACACCGCGTCCTGCGCGCGCGGATCGAACATGCCGAGCATCCAGTGATGGCTGGAGAGGTTGGCGAAATTCCATGCCACCGAGGCGTCCGCCTGGCCGAGCGCGTCGGCACAATCGACCAGTGCGACATAGTCAAGCTCCGCCCCTCCGACGCGCTTCGGCTGCAGGATCCGGAACAGGCCGGCGTCGTGCAGGGCGCGCTCTGTCTCCGGCGGAAGCCGGCGCAGCGCCTCGGTCCGGGATGCGCGCTCGCGCAGTTCCGGGATCAGGGCACGGGCACGGGCGACCATGTCGGCATAGCCGTCCGCACCTTGTCCGGAGACAAGGCGAACGTCGGGCTTGCGGGGGCTTCCGGCCATTTGCGCTTCCTCGCCCGGCGCGGTTTCCAGCCGGGTCAGCGCAGTTTACCGCGACACAACAGCCGATCAAGGGAGCCGGCATGGCTACTCGGCATTGTCGGCCGTTTCCCTTTCGTCCCGCCGGAGCAGCCGATCCAGTCGGGCCTCGCTCTTGCCAAGCATCGCCGGATCGAGCTTCGCCCGGCCCGCCAACGACGCGCAGGCAAAGATCCGGTAGAACTGCGCGCCATCGAACGCCACCAGCAGCAGGTCGACCCCGGCGTTGAGTGCCTCGACCACGGCGGTGCAAACATCGTGCTGGTAGATCGCGCCCATCACCAGGTCATCGGTGATGACGACGCCCTGATAGTTCCATTTCCCGCGAATGATACCGTCGATCACCTTCTTGGAGTGCGATGCGGCGCGATCCGGGTCGGCCGCCGTCAACCTGACATGGCCGACCATCAGCATCGCCCGCGTGCCGGCGAGCGCCTCCCTGAACGGTCGCCAGTCCGACGCTTCGAGTTCATCGAGCGGCGTCTCGAGATCGGCGCTGAAGTGGTGGGTGTCGCCGCGCACGCGTCCCAGCCCCGGGAAATGCTTCACCGTCGCGCCAACGCCTGACATCTCCAGACCGCGGATATAGGGCAGCGCGACATTGGCCACCTTGTCGGGATCACCGGAAATGGCGCGGCGGCCGATCAGCGTATTGAAATCGAATCGCGTGAGCTTCCGCTCGGGCCGCAGATCGAGGACCGGCGCGAAATTGACGTTGACGCCAAGCGCCGCCAATTCGCGGCCGTGAGTCCGCCCGTATTCCTCTGCCATGCGATCACGCAGGTCGGCCGGTAGATCCGCCAAAGTCGAAAGCGCCGGCAGCTCGGTCAGGGCAGGCGCAAGATGCGAGACGATGCCGCCTTCCTGATCCGCCGCGACGATCAAGTGCGGCAAGCCCGCGGCCCGCCGCCGGGCCTGCAGCGCGGAGATTTCCGATTTGAGGGCTTCCGCGCTCCTGCCCCTCAGATTGTGCCGGGTGACATAGACGCCGGCGATCAACCCCTTCTCCGCCAGCGTCGCCACCTCATCGAAGGACGAGTAGCCAACGACGAAGTGGCGGCCGAGCCTGTGCGCAGTGGAAGCTTCCGTGTGAAGGACGTCGTGCTTGCGCCACTCGAACCGCAGATGGGCGGCGAGGACGGACAGCGGGACCAGACACCAGAGCAGGACCAAGATCTTCCTCGCGGCACCACTCCAGTAGCCGCGCCACAAGAGCGCAATTGCAACGGCGGCGCCGATCGCAACTACCGCTGCGTTGCCGGTGCCGCGCAACGAGATCAGATAGGGATCATTCTTGTTGAAGCCAATGAACAGAAAGGCCAGCGCAAGTGGCCACAACAGCACAGCGCCGACACGCTTGATCATCTGCTAGTCGCCCCAGAGAATTCCGACCGTTTCCCTCGTAATCAGCACTGCCGTGCGAGGCCAGCGAATAATCGCCCCTGCACAATATCTGCAAAAAATACCTGAACTCCTGCAGACATCACTCCCGGCAACTGCACAAGCGCCGTTCACAGTCGGCCTTGCAACTCGACGCTCGGATTCTGCATGCCCATTCCCACGAGACTGGCCAACGACGGATGGTGGCTGTGCGACATCCCGCCGGCCACATCCATTTCCATCCCCCTGCGCATCACCCAGAGAGGCTCCATGACGAACCTTGCTCAGCCGGAATTCGCCGCTCGTCCTGTGCGGATCAATATCGTCGCAGCCAGGCTCGCAGCGGCGATTGGCCTGGCGGCGCTCGCCGACTGGCTGTTCTACGCCGAGCATGCGGGCATTTCCGTCGTCGTCTTCGTGATCGCGCTCGCCGGCTGCTCGCTGGCGACCAATCATGCCTCGCTGGACCGCCGGCGATTCCTTGCCGCCGGCCTCGTCGTGATCGTAGGATTTGTGCCAGCCGTCGAGGACCTCAACACATTGTCGATCGGCTTTGTCCTGCTAGCACTCGGGGTGGCGGCGGCGATGCTCACCAATCCGGGTTTTGACGGCCTCGCGGACCGTGCCCGCGCGCTGCGCGAATTGTATGTGTTCGCCCCGTTCAGGCTGGCGCAGGACACCATCGGCGCTCTCAATCTGCCCGGAATCTCGTCCGGGGTCGCAGTCTGGATCCTGCCGGTGCTGATGAGCTGCGTCTTTCTGCTGCTGTTCGCATCGGCCAATCCGCTGATCGAGAAGTGGATGTCGGCTGCCAATCTCGCGAAGCTCACGGCACATTTGAGCTTGCCGCGAATCCTGTTCTGGCTGCTGTCGCTCTCGCTGATCTGGCCGTTCGTTTATCTTCGATGGCATCGCACCCGCGCAAAGGCTGCGGCGCCTGAGCCTGCCAGTGACGTGACCGAATTCCTCAGCACCGCGACCGTCCTGCGCTCATTGATCCTGTTCAACCTGCTGTTCGCCGTGCAGACCGTGCTCGACATTGTCTACCTCTGGGGCAATGCCGCGCTGCCCGCCGACATCACTTACGCGAGCTATGCCCATCGCGGCGCCTATCCGCTGATCCTGACCGCACTGCTCGCGGCAGGGTTTGTCTTGGTCGCCATCCGCCCGGGCGGCCCGGCTGAACAATCGAAGGTAATCCGGCCATTGGTCTACCTCTGGGTTGCGCAGAACGTGATGCTCGTCATTTCGTCCATCCTGCGCCTCGATCTCTATGTGGAGATCTATCTACTGACTTACTGGCGGATCGCCGCCTTCATCTGGATGCTGCTGGTGGCCACGGGGCTAGTGCTGATCGTCACCCGAATCGCCCTGCGACGCAGCAACGCCTGGCTGATCCGCCTTAACCTGATCGCAGTCATGTTGACGCTTTATGCCTATTCCCTGACGAACTTTGCCGCCATTATTGCCGACTACAATGTCAGCCACAGCCGCGAGGTGACCGGAAAGGGCGTCAATGCCGATATTCACTATTTGCTGAGCCTTGGCCCGCAAGCCCTGCCGGGCATCAACAAATCTCCCAGGCTGCGCGAAGGGGATTTCACGCTTGTTTACCCTCGCAACGACCTTGTAGACAGGTTCGGGCGAGAGGCGGCCTCCTGGCGTATGTGGAGTCTTAGAAACTGGCGGCTCAAGCGGTATCTGGACGGGCAGGAAAATCGTGCGGCGGGTTGAGCAACCATCGATCGGGAGAAGCGCTTGACGCACCGTATCCTCATTGTCGACGATGACCTGCACATCCGCGAGGTCATCCGCGTCGCGCTGAAGAAGGCCGGCATGACTGTCTCCGAAGCGCGCGACGGCAAGGAAGCGCTGAGCCGCTTTGCGATCGATCGGCCCGATCTTGTCGTGCTCGACATCGGCATGCCCGAGTTCGACGGGCTGGACGTCTGCCGCGAGATCCGGAAAACCTCCGATGTGCCGATCCTCTTTCTTTCCGCCCGCGACGACGAGATTGATCGTATTCTCGGTCTCGAGATCGGCGGCGATGACTACGTCACCAAACCGTTCAGCCCGCGCGAGCTTGTCGCGCGCATCAACGTCATCCTGCGTCGCGCGGCGGCCCGCGCCACCTCGAACGGCCAGCACGCGCCGCTGGCGCAGGGACAGCTTTCGGTCGATCCGGAGCAACACGTCGCGGCGTTCGCCGGCACGCCGCTGCGCCTCACGGCGATCGAGTTCGGCATCTTGCGCGCGTTTCTGACGCGGCCCTCCTCGGTGTTCAGCCGCGAGCAGATCATGGCTGCCGCCTATCAGCTCAACATCCAGGTTTCCGACCGCACCATCGACAGCCATATCCGCAACATCCGCGCCAAGCTCGCGGCGGCGAATTGCGACAGCGTGATCGAGACCATTCATGGCGTCGGCTTCAAGCTCGGCCGCTGCGAGCCGCACGCATGAGTGACGCGCCGGCCCGCGAGAAATGGCGGCCATCGCTCGGTCTCGTCATCTTCACCGTGCTGGCGTCCGTCGCTACCTTGCCGCTGGTCGGACTGTTCTTCTTCCGCCTCTACGACAACCAGCTGATCCGCCAGACCCAGGCCGAACTGATCGCGCAAAGCCGCGTGCTGGCGGCCGTTTATGCGCGCGAGGTGGAGGCGCGTCTCGACAAGGGCCTCATCCTCGGCACCGAACTTCCATCGGAGGCGCGACCCGATCCGGAGGATCGCGTCACGCCGATCCGGCCGGCGCTTGATCTGGCAGGCAACGATCTCTTGATGCGCCGCCCCGATGCCCGGCCAGCCATCACGGCGGCCGATCCGCTCTATGTCGAGATCGGCGCTCGGCTGATGCCGATCATCCTGGAGACGCAGAAGGTCACCCTCGCCGGCTTCCGTATCCTCGATCCCAACGGCGTCGTCATCGCCGGCCGCCAGGAAGTAGGCGAATCGCTGGCCCATATCGAGGAGATCGCAGCAGCCCTCAAGGGCCAGTACCATGCTGCCTTGCGCATCCGGAAGCCCGACAAGACGCCGCCGCCGATCTACTCCATCAGCCGCGGCGTCGGCGTTCACGTATTTTCGGCGATGCCGGTACTGGTCAACAACCGCGTCGCCGGCGTGATCTACACCTCGCGGACGCCGAGCAACATCTTCGACCACCTCTACCAGGAGCGCGGCAAGTTCATCCTGGCGGCGCTGGCCGTCATCGCCGGCACGGCGCTGATCGGCCTCGTCTTTTCCCGCACCATCACCCGCCCGATGCATGAGCTGGTCAGCAGGGTCGCGCGCATCGGCCGCGGCGACCGTGACGCGTTCAAGCCGCTCGCCCATTACGGCACGCGCGAGTTTGCGCGATTGTCGAAAAGCTTTCTCGGCATGGCCGAACAGCTGTCCCGGCGATCGGATTACATCGCGACCTTCTCCGCCCACCTCACGCATGAGCTGAAATCTCCGCTCACCTCGATCAAGGGCGCCGCCGAGCTGTTGCTGGAGTCGTTGCAGGGTCACACCGCGACGCTGACGCGGATGGAGCAGAAGAATTTCGTCTCCAACATCCTTGGCGACGCCGACCGCCTCGAAACGATGACGCAGCGGCTGCGGGAACTGGCCCGGGCAGAGGGCGCGCCGCAGAACGAGAGCAGCGAGATCGGCAGCATCGTCAACGGATTGAAGAGCCGCTTCCCTACCCGTGCGATCAATGCCAGCGGATGCCTCGATCGTTCGATCAACATGTCCGCGGAGAAGGCGCTGATCGTGCTCACGCATCTCACGGACAACGCCATCCGCCACAATGCGAAGAACATCCGCCTCGAAGCCGCAAATGAGGATGCGGCGATCCGGATGATCGTCAGCAATGACGGCGACCCGATATCGGAAGCCAACCGCGACCGCATATTCGACGCCTTCTTTACCACCCGGCGCGATACCGGCGGCACCGGCATGGGACTCGCCATCGTGCAAGCCATCATGACGAACCACGGCGGCTCGATCAGGCTCAGGCCTGCCGATCAGGGCGCCGCCTTCGAACTGCAGTTCCCGGCGGCGTAAAACTCAGACCCGCTCGATGATGATCGCCGGCGCCATGCCGCCGGCCGCGCACATCGTCACCAGTCCGCGCTTGAGGTCGCGCCGCTCCAGTTCGTCCAGCACGGTGCCGATCAGGATCGAGCCCGTCGCGCCGATGGGATGGCCGAGCGCGATCGAGCCGCCGTTGACGTTGACCTTGTTGCGGTCGAGCTTGAGGTCGCGGATATATTTTTCCGCGACCACCGCAAAAGCCTCGTTGATCTCGAACAGGTCGATATCGTCGATGGTCAGGCCGGCTTTGGCCAGCACCTTGCGCGTGGCCGGCACCGGCGCGTTCAGCATCAAGGTCGGCGAGTCCCCCATATTGGCAATCGCAACCACGCGGGCGCGCGGCTTCAGGCCATGCCTCTTCGCGTACTCGGGGGAAGCCAGCAGGATCGCCGCCGAGCCATCAACCACGCCGGAGGAATTGCCAGCGTGATGCACGAATTCGATGTCGATGTCGGGATATTTGTCGAGGATCAGCTTGCGGTAGGTGGTGCCCTTGTCGTCGAGCGCGTAGTCCGCAACGGCGGGAAACGCCGGCTTGAGCTGCGACAGCGCCTCCATCGTGGTCTGCGGCCGCGGATATTCCTCGCGGTCGAGCGCGAGGCTGCCATCCTCGCGATAGACGGGCACGAGGCTCTTCTTGAAGTAGCCGCCCTTGATCGCCGCATCCGCACGCTTCTGGCTTTCCAGCCCGAGCGCGTCGACATCCTGCCGCAAGATGCCTTCCATGGTCGCGATCGCGTCGGCGCAGACGCCCTGATGCGACTGCGGATGCCTGGCGCGCAGGCGAAGATTGCCCGCATCCATCATCATGGGACCACCGCCGCGACGGCCCTCCATCGACATCATCTCGGTGCCGCCGGCGATGACGAGATCCTCGGAACCCGCCATGATGGAATTGGCCGCCATGTTGACGCTGGTGATGCCCGAACCGCAGAAGCGATCGAGCGTCACCGCGCTCGCGCGCACGTCATAGCCGGCATCGAGCGCCGACATGCGTCCGAGGTCGCCGCTCTGGGTCGAAACCTGCGCGCTGCAGCCCCAAACGATGTCGTCAACATCGGCGGTTTTGATGCCGGTGCGCTCGGCAAGCGCCCGCAGCACGGTGGCGCCAAGCTGCTGCGGATGGATGCCCGACAGCGCGCCCTTGCCGGCCTTGCCGATGCCGCGCGGGGTTCTGCATGCGTCGATGATCAATGCCTCAGGCATGGTGCGTTCCTCTGAATTCGCTGGTTAGCGGCATTTGCCGCCGGGTATCGCCCGGAGTCAATTCGCGCTGCCGCCGCGGCCTCATGCAGTATCGTTGGACGTAGCGGCTCAACGCAACTTCCTGAAGCAATCCCGCACCTCCCGCACGAACAGTTCTGGCTGCTCAAAGGCCGCGAAATGGCCGCCTTTGGGCATCTCGCTCCAGTGCGTAATGTTGGTGTAGCTCGCCTCCATCCACTTACGCACGGGCGTGACGATCTCTTTCGGGAACACGGCAACGCCGGTGGGCACTTTCACGGTATGCGCGGTCCGCTTCTTCGGCCCAAAGCTTTCCCAATAGAGCCGCGCCGACGAGGCGGCGCTCGCCGTCGCCCAATAGAGCATCACGTTATCGAGCAGCTCATCTCGGTCAAAGATGTTCTCGGGATGTCCGTTGCAATCCGTCCAGGCCCAGAATTTTTCCAGGATCCAAGCCGCCTGCCCGCTCGGCGAATCCGTCAGTGCATAGCCGAGCGTCTGCGGCCGGGTGGACTGCTGCTTGGAATAGCCGGAATCCCAATCGGCGTAATATTTGATGCCCTCGAGCGCCCGTGCCTCTTCCGGCGTCGGCTTGCCCTCGACATTTGGGCGCGTTGCCATCGCAAGCGTGATGTGGATGCCGGCGCAATGATCCGCGTCCTGCGCACCGAGCGAGGTGGTCACGGCGGAACCCCAGTCGCCGCCCTGCGCGCCGTACCGCGCATAGCCAAGCCGATCCATCAGCACCGCCCAGGCCCGCGCGATGCGATCGACGCCCCATCCCGTCGATGCGGGCTTGCCGGAAAAGCCAAAGCCCGGCAGCGAGGGACACACGACATGAAACGCATCGGCCGCGTGGCCGCCGTGGGCGACGGGATCGACCAGCGGTTCGATCACTTTGTGGAATTCCACCACCGAACCCGGCCAGCCATGGGTGATGATCAGCGGCATCGCCTGCTTGTGTGGCGAGCGGACATGGATGAAGTGGATGCCGAGCTCGTCGATCTCGGTCGTGAACTGCGCGAAGCGGTTGAGCAGCGCCTCGCGGTTGCGCCAGTCATACTGCTCGGCCCAGTAACCGCAGACCTCCTTGATCCATTGCAGCGGCGCGCCCTGGCTCCAGTCGTCGACCAGCTCGGCTTCCGGCCAGCGCGTGTTGCGCAACCGTGACTTCAGGTCATCGAGGACAGCGTCGGGAACCGCGATGCGAAACGGGCTGACAGCACTCATGTACGCGCCTTCCTCATTTCTCAGCCTTCAGCATCGCAAGAATGCGATCGGCTTCGATGCGCCAGTCCGCGCTGCGGGCGAACTCTTTGGTGCCCCTTGCACCGAACAACCCGTCATCGGCAAGATCGGCGACCCAGGCCTGCCGCTCCGCGGTGCCTTGCGCCGACCATGGCGTGAGCCCTGCCTCGCGCACGGTCTCGGCGACCTCGCGCACTTCCTCGGCGCGGCGGCGGCCGTGCTCGATCACGCGCTGGAAGAAATAGGCGCCCTGCTTTTCCCAATCGATGCCGGGATAGGTTTCCTTGAGCGACGCGAGAACTGCGTCCTCGACACCATAGGCGCGCGCGGTGGTGAAACTCTCGATCACCATCGCCTCCAGCCCCTTGATCATGATGCTACGGCACATCTTGACCGCGGAGGCCACGCCAAGCTGGTCGCTGGAAATCTTGGCATCGAAGCCGAGCGCCACCAGCAGCGGCGCCAGCTCCTTTGCCCCGCCGCCCCCGAGCAGCAACGGCACCTTGATGCGATAGGGCGGCACCGAGGTCATGACCGCACCTTCGACATAGCGGCCATGGGCACCATCGATCAGCGCAGCCGCGCGCTGCTTGGCGCCGGGTGAGGCCGAATTGAAATCGAGATACCAGGTGCCCTGCCGGATGGCGGGTGCGCAGGCTTCCGCGACGTCAACCGCCTGGCTCGCGGTGACGGCGGAAATGATGAGGTCGGCCTGTCCCGCGAGATCCGCATGCGACTTCCCAAGCCGAACGCCGATCTTCGCTGCGTGCTCGCGCAACGGAGCGGCCCGATCGTCATCGAGCTTGATGTCGTAGGCGGCGACCGCAACACCTGCCTTGCGCAAATCTTCGGAGAGGATACGGCCGACCTCGCCATAGCCGACAATTCCGACTTTCCAGCCCTTGGGATCACTAGACATTTCTTCTGCGCGCCTCCGACGTTATGCGGCGAAGCGTAGCGGCATTGGCCGACAAGATCGAGCGCGGAGCTATGCGGCCAGCACGCGGCAAATCTTCAGCGCATCCGCAGCGACCGCATCGACGCTGCGCGCATAGCCGCTCCTGATCCATTCCTTGGCGATCTGCACCACGCCGCCGACTACGCCTGCCCGCACCAATTCGCCCGGCCTCGGCTTGATGTCGCTGTCGGGCGCCATCATGCGCGCCAGCACCTCGCCAAACTGCAGCAACAGCGCGCCCCACACCGCGTCCACCGCGGGGCCCACCCGCGCGATCTCGATCACGAACAGCCGCGCGCCGTCCGGATCGTCCTTCAGCATCTGGTAATAGGCTCGCAATACGGCATGGCCGCGTTCCTCGGCGGGGCCGCGATGCCCCTTCCGGACCTCCTCCAGGCAATTGAAGACCCGCCGCGACACGGTGTCGAAGGCGGCCACCAGCAGCGCCTCGCTGTTGGCAAAGGACTCGTAGAAGTACCGCTCGGTGAGGCCCGCCGCCTCGCAGACCGCCTTCACCGTGGTGTTGCGATAGCCGAGCTCGCCATAGGCGCGGATCGCGCCCTCGATCAGCCGCTCGCGCCGGGCCTGCTGCCGCTCCTCGGCCGACAATCCTGCGTAATTCCGTGCCCGCGCTGTGGTCATGCTCTCCCCGAACCAGCCACTTGACATAGCATATTGTCAGATGCTTTATTCTGACAATAGCACGTGTCAGAAAAACAATACCAAAATATAGCCGCACACGCTTAGCCAGATCGCTCAGGGGAGTGAACCTATGCAGGAGCAAGTGTCGGAGCGAACGCTGGCGGGCACTTCCAACGTCACGCCCTTCAAGTCGCCGGCGCAGACCGATTTCGACGTCATCATCGTCGGCGCGGGCCTGTCCGGTATCGGCGCGGCGTTCCACCTGCAGCGCGACTGTCCGAAGAAATCCTTCGTCATCCTGGAAGGCCGTGACGCGCTCGGCGGCACCTGGGACCTGTTCCGCTATCCCGGCATCCGCTCCGACTCCGACATGAACACGCTCGGCTTCCGCTTCCGCCCCTGGCGCGGCGAGAAGGCGATCGCCGATGGTCCCTCCATCCTCACCTATCTGAACGATACTGCGCGGGAAAACGGCATCGACCGCAAGATTCGCTATCATCACAAGGTCAAGCGCGCGTCGTGGTCCACCGCGCAGGCGCGCTGGACGCTGGATGTCGAAGGCCCTGATGGCGAGATGCTCACCTTCACCTGCAACTTCCTGCAGATGTGCAGTGGCTATTACGACTACGACGGCGGTTATATGCCGGGCTGGCCCGGCATGGAGCGCTTCAAGGGTCAGACCATCCATCCGCAGAAATGGCCCGAAGACCTCGACTATGCGGCCAAACGCGTCGTGGTGATCGGCAGCGGCGCCACCGCCGTGACGCTGGTGCCCGCGATGGCCGAGATGGCCGCGCATGTCACCATGCTGCAGCGTTCGCCGACCTACATGGTCTCGCGTCCGGCCAAGGACGTGATCGCCAACTGGCTCCGCGCGAAGCTCCCGGACAAGCTCGCCTATGGCCTGACGCGCTGGAAGAATATCCTGCTGCAGATGTACTTCTACAATCTGGCGCGGAAGAAGCCGGAAGGCGCCAAGGCGCGACTGATCGAGATGGCGAAGGCCGAGCTCGGCGACGGCATCGACATGGAGAAGCATTTCACGCCGCGCTACAATCCCTGGGATCAGCGGCTGTGCCTCTTGCCTGACGGCGACATGTTCAAGGTGATACGCGATGGCAAGGCCTCCGTCGTCACCGACGAGATCGAGACGTTCACCGAAGACGGCATCAAGCTGAAGTCCGGCGAAGTGCTGCCTGCCGACATCATCGTCACCGCCACGGGCCTGGTGATGCGGCTGATGGGCGGCGCAGAGATCGTCGTCGACGGCAAGGTCATCAATCCCGGCACGACGCTGAGCTACAAGGGCATGATGTTCTCCGACATCCCCAACCTCGCCTCCACCTTCGGCTACACCAACGCCTCCTGGACGCTGAAGGCGGATCTGACCGCCGAATACATGTGCCGCATCCTCAATAAGATGGATCGCGGCGGCTTCGCCTATTGCACGCCGCGCAACGTCGATCCGGAAGTCATCCCCGATGCGACGCCGCCCCTCTCCTCCGGCTACATGCAGCGCGCCAGGGACGTCCTGCCCAAGCAGGGATCGAAGCGGCCCTGGAAACTGTACCAGAACTACGCCAAGGACATGCTAGCGCTGCGCTATGGCAAGGTCGATGACGGCGTGCTGGTCTTCAGCAAGCGCGAACAGCCTGCCG
>Ga0187815_10000314_pt1 | contig 24030 bp, 21 predicted proteins | sample NC_S_5_FD_132962 | JGI IMG/M metagenome (GOLD analysis project Ga0187815, IMG submission 132962) | Wetland sediment microbial communities from Neuse River Estuary, North Carolina, USA - ASW-S_5 | ecosystem: Environmental > Aquatic > Freshwater > Wetlands > Sediment | place: USA: North Carolina...
AGCCGCGGCTCGATCTCGGGGATGGTGAAACCCGAGACCGGGCAGGCGAATTTGGCCGAGAAGATCGTCTGCTTGCCGTTGTCGGCGTCCTCGGCGAGGGCGATGCCGTCGGCAAGCTTGAGCGCGGTCTCGAGACTGTCAGCGACGCGGTTGCCAAGATCTTTGCGCACGACGATGCGATCGACGACGACTTCGATGTCGTGCTTGAGCTTTTTGTCGAGCGTCGGCGCGGCGTCGATGTCATACATTTTTCCATCGACTTTGACGCGTTGGAAGCCGCGCTTTTGCAGGTCAAGCAGATCCTTGCGGTATTCGCCCTTGCGGCCGCGCACGATCGGCGCCAGCAGCAGCAACCGTGTGCCTTCGGGCATCGCCATGACGCGGTCGACCATCTGCGACACCGTCTGGCTTTCGATTGGCAGGCCTGTAGCGGGCGAATAGGGCACGCCGACGCGCGCCCACAACAGCCGCATGTAATCGTAAATTTCGGTGACCGTCCCGACCGTCGAACGCGGATTGCGCGAGGTGGTCTTCTGCTCGATCGAGATCGCCGGTGATAGGCCTTCGATCAGGTCGACGTCGGGTTTCTGCATCAATTCGAGGAATTGGCGCGCGTAGGCCGACAGGCTTTCGACGTAGCGCCGCTGGCCTTCGGCGTAGATCGTGTCGAAAGCGAGCGACGACTTACCTGATCCCGACAGGCCGGTGATCACCACCAAGCTGTCGCGCGGCATGTCGACGTCGACGTTCTTCAGATTGTGTTCGCGGGCGCCGCGGACACGGATTTGCTGCATGGCGGGAGGCACCCGAATCGCAGAAGACGGATCACTATGCGGCACCGGCTACGCACTTGGCAATGTTCCCATTGTGTTCTAGGCTGCGGACCCTTGCCAAACCGCGCCAGAAGCCCATAGATGGGCCGGCACGCCGCGGTTCACAAGGCGGCGGAAAACGGAAGGAGCGAGGCGATGGCTGGAAGCGTCAACAAGGTGATCCTGATCGGCAATCTCGGCCGCGATCCCGAAATCCGCTCGACCAATGACGGCACTCGCGTCGCCAATATGTCGGTGGCGACCTCGGAATCCTGGCGCGACAAGACTTCTGGCGAGCGCAAGGAACGGACAGAGTGGCACCGCGTCGTGGTGTTCAACGACCGTTTGGTCGACATCATCGAGAAGTATCTGAAAAAGGGCTCCAAGGTTTATCTCGAAGGCGCATTGCAGACGCGCAAATGGACCGACCAATCGGGCCAGGAGAAATACACGACGGAAGTCGTACTGCAGAAATTCCGCGGCGAGCTCACCATGCTCGATGGCGCACGGTCGGGCGGCGAGGGTAGTTTCGCCGCCGACGAGGCGGCCGCGGCGCCGGCTGCTGCCGGACGCGGCAAGGCCAAGACGCCGGCGTCCTCCGATCTGGACGACGAAATTCCGTTCTGAAATCCCGGCTTCGCAGAGGGCGTACGGGCAAGCGAACGCGCCCTGTCGAGGGGCCGATTCGCTGTTTGTGCAGTGCAAAAAAACGGATGTCGAACCGAGTCGGTTTTAGGCCCAAAACTGTCCTCATATATCACTGTTAAAGTGACACATAGACCATTGTCTTTATAACATAAAAAATCTCCGGTGAATCGGTCGATTCGAGGGCCAAGACGGTACCGGCTAGCGTTGTTCGCAAGCCCGAATTCACGTACAATTTTCAACACTAAGACGCTGGCGCGCTGCGCCAGCGTTTGCTTGAGAAAACGCCCTTAGAACTGCGCCAAAACCGTGGTCGCCAACCCAGCACCGCCGAGCCCACCGCCGCCGAGCGACATCGCGCCGGTCTCCATCGAAGAGGAGATGCGCCGCTCGTACCTCGATTACGCCATGAGCGTGATCGTGGCGCGCGCCTTGCCGGACGTGCGCGACGGCCTCAAGCCAGTCCACCGCCGCATCCTCTACGCCATGAAAGAGGGCGGCAACGACTGGAACCGCGCGTTCCGGAAATCGGCGCGCGTCGTCGGCGACGTGATGGGCAGCTATCACCCGCACGGCGACAACGCGATCTACGACGCGATGGTGCGCATGGCGCAGGATTTCTCGATGCGCCTGCCGCTGATTGACGGTCAGGGCAATTTCGGTTCGATGGACGGCGATCCGCCGGCGGCGATGCGCTACACCGAAGCGCGCCTGTCGCGCGCCGCCGACGCGCTGCTCGACGATATCGACAAGGAAACCGTCGACTTCCAGCCGAATTACGACGGCAGCCGGCAAGAGCCCAAGGTCTTGCCGGCACGCTTTCCCAATATTCTGGTCAATGGCGGTTCCGGCATTGCCGTCGGCATGGCGACCAACATTCCGACGCACAATCTCGGCGAAGTGGTTGACGCCTGCCTCGCCTATATCGATGACAACGCGATCTCGATTGAAGCGCTGATGGCCAAGGTGCCGGGTCCGGATTTCCCGACCGGCGCAATTATCCTTGGCCGCACCGGTATTGCTGATGCCTATCGCACCGGCCGCGGCTCGATCGTCATTCGCGGCAAGGCAGCGATCGAAGAGCTGCGCGGCGAGCGTGAAGCCATCGTCATCACCGAAATTCCGTATCAGGTGAACAAGGCGCGCCTGGTCGAGCGCATCGCCGAGCTCAGCCGCGAAAAGCAGATTGACGGCATCAGTGACCTACGCGATGAGAGCGACCGCCACGGCGTGCGCGTCGTCGTCGAGCTCAAGCGCGATGCCATGGGCGAGGTCGTGCTCAACCAGCTCTACAAGTTCACGCCGCTGCAGGAAACCTTCGGCATCAACATGCTGGCGCTCGACGGCGGGCGTCCGGTGCTGATGAACTTGAAGAACGTGGTCGCCGCCTTCGTCGCCTTCCGCGAGGAAGTCGTCACCAAGCGGACGATCTATCTGCTCGGCCAGGCGCGCGGTCGCGCGCATCTGTTGCTTGGCCTCGCCGTTGCGGTCGCGAATATCGATCCAGTGATTGATCTCATTCGTAAGGCGAAGGATCCCGAAACGGCGCGAGCGCAGTTGATGGCGCGGGCATGGCCGGCGGCGTCGGTGGCGTCGCTCGTGGCGCTGATCGAGGAAGAGGGGCGTTCGCGCCTGGCGTCGGACAATACCTACAAACTCTCCGAAGAACAGGCCAAGGCGATCCTCGACCTTCGCCTGCAACGGTTGACCGGGCTCGAGCGCGACAAGATCGCCGAAGAGCTCAAAGGCCTGACCGAGGAAATCCGCGGCCATCTCGAGATACTGGGTTCGCGGCCGAAGCTGCTCGATGTTGTGCGCAAAGAGCTGCGCGAGGTGCGCGAGCAGTTTGTGACGCCGCGCAAGACGGTGATTGAAGACGCCGCCGCCGAGACCAACATCGAGGACCTGATCCAGCGCGAGGACATGGTCGTGACCGTCAGCCACGCCGGCTACATCAAGCGCGTGCCGCTGGCGACGTATCGCGCGCAGCGTCGCGGCGGCCGCGGTCGCGCCGGCATGGCGGTGCGCGAGGAGGATTTCGTCAGCGAGGTCTTCGTCGCCTCGACGCACGCGCCGGTGTTGTTCTTCACCTCGTCTGGTCGTGTTTACAAGATCAAGGTTCACACGCTGCCGGTCGGCACGCCGCAATCGCGCGGCAAGGCGATGATCAATCTGCTGCCGAACCTGTCCGAGAAAGAGACGATTTCGACCGTCATGCCGTTGCCCGAGACCGCGCAGGAAATCGAGGGCAAGACCATCGTTTTCGCCACCGCGCACGGTTATGTCCGTCGCAATGCGCTGAGCGATTTCGAAGAGGTCAAGGCGAACGGCAAGATCGCGATGAAGTTCGAGGGCGACGACAAGGACGACCGGCTCATCGCCGCGGCGATCTGCACCGCGTCCGACGACGTTCTGCTGGCGACGCGCAATGGGAAGGTCATCCGTTTCTCGGCCCAAGATGTCCGCGTCTTTTCCAGCCGCGGCTCGGTCGGCGTGCGCGGTATTAAGCTCGCCAAGGGCGATGAGGTGTTCTCGATGTCAATCCTGCGGCACGAGGATGTCGAGTCCGAGCTGCGCTACGCCTACATCAAAGAGGCGAACCGGCGGCGGCACGGCGAGGAGGAGGCCGAAGATGCCGATGTCGACGAGACTGCGGCAGCGACTATCACCGAGGCGCAATTCAACGAAATGGCGACACGCGAGGAATTCCTGCTCACGGTCACCGAACGCGGCTTCGGCAAGCGCTGCTCGGCCTATGACTATCGCATCACCGGTCGCGGCGGACAGGGCATCGAGAACATGAAGCCGAGCCGCAACCAGGGCGCGACGGTTGCAGTTTTCCCGGTGCGCGACCAGGATCAGCTCATGCTGGTCACCAACGAGGGCACGGTGATCCGCACGCCGGTGCAGGACATCAGCATCCGGCGCAGGGGTAGTGGCGGCGTGCGCGTGTTCACACTCGATGAGGGCGCGCGCGTCGTGTCGGTGGCGCATCTGGCGGAAACCGGCGAGAACGGTGACGGTGAAGCGGGGGGAAAATAATGAGCGCGGCGCGTGTTGGGGTTTATCCGGGAACCTTCGATCCGATCACCAACGGCCACACTGACATCATTCTCCGCGCAACCAAGGTCGTCGATCGGCTAGTCGTCGGCGTTGCGCGCAATGCCGGCAAAGGCCCGCTCTTTTCCACTGAGGAGCGCGTTGCCATCGTCAATGCGGAGATCGAACATTTGCCCGCCGAGGCGCGCAAGCGCATCGCGGTGAAGCCTTTCGGCACGCTGCTGATGCAATTCGCCGTTGACAACGGCGCCTCGGTCATTATTCGCGGCCTGCGTGCCGTGTCGGACTTCGAATACGAATTTCAGATGGCTGGTATGAACAGCCGTATTAACTCCGATGTCGAAACGCTGTTCCTGATGGCGTCCGATCGCTTCCAATTCATTTCGTCGCGCTTCGTGAAGGAAATCGGCATGCTCGGCGGCAATGTTACGCCGTTCGTCAGCGCGCGCGTCGCGAAACGCATCGCCGAACGATTCGATGGCGGCGGCACACGCAAGCGTCGGTAGTACCGTCGGACAGTTCTTCGCGTTCAAGATGAACGGGATTTAACTTGGCCGTCTTCGGAGGCTGGACCCAAATGTCCACGGACAGCTGCAAGGCTGCCGGCCCGCTTCGACCCCCCTTAGCGGGCAGATCCCCCTGGGTCCGCCCCGCCTGCACCCCTTTCCTCCACAGCGCAGGCGGGGCGATTCATATTCAGCGCTCTGTCCGTCATGCACTCGACACCGCTTTCAAGTGCCGCGGCAATGAGCCGCCGCGATCATCCATGAAAGGCTTTGCGTGATGGCCAGCAAGCTGTTCTCGCCGTTCAAGCTGCGCGCGCTCGCGCTCAAGAACCGCATCGTTGTCTCGCCGATGTGCCAGTACAGCGCCGACGGCGGCGTCGCATCTGATTGGCACATGGCGCACGTGCCGACGATGGCGATGTCGGGCGCCGGCCTGATGATGATCGAAATGACTGACGTCGAACCGATTGGCCGGATCACGCTCGGTTGTCTCGGTCTTTATTCGGACGCCTGCGAGGCGGCGCTGCGCCGCGTGGTGCAATCGGCGAAACGTTGGGGCGGTGCAGCGATCGGCATTCAGCTGGCACATGCGGGACGCAAAGGCTCGACGAAAAAGCCATGGGAGGGCGGCGCGCCACTGCAGCCGCAGGATGGCGCATGGCAGACCGTGGCGCCGTCGCCGCTCCCATTCGCCGACGGCTGGCCCGCCCCGGCGGCGCTGGGTGAGGCCGACATCGAGCGCGTCGTTGGCGCCTTTGCGATGGCGGCGCGGCGTGCGCTGCGCGCCGGCGTCGATCTGGTGGAGTTGCACGGCGCGCACGGCTATCTGCTGCACCAGTTTCAGTCGCCGTTGTCGAACAAGCGGACGGACAAGTGGGGCGGCAGCGCCGAGAACCGCATGCGCTTTCCGTTGCGCGTCGTCGAGGCCGTGCGCGCGGTGTGGCCCGAGGATAAGCCGTTGGGCATGCGGATCAGCTGCCACGAATGGACCGATGGCGGACTCACGCCCGACGACGCTGTGGTCTACGCCCGGGCGCTCAAGGCGCGCGGCGTCGACTATCTCTGCTGCTCGGGCGGCGGCAACGTCGCAACCGCCAAGATTCCGGTCGCGCCCGGCTACATGGTGGAATTCGCCGCCCGCGTCCGGCGCGACGCCGGCATTGCGACGCGCGCTATCGGCATGATTCTGACGGCGCGGCAGGCCGAAACGATCGTTGCTGACGGGCAAGCGGACATGGTGGCATTGGCGCGTGCGTTTCTCGACGATCCGCGCTGGGGCTGGCACGCCGCGGAGATGCTTGGCGAGCCGATTCCGGCACCGCCGCAGTATCAGCGGGCGACGCGCGACACCTGGCCCGGCGCGAAGATCCTGCGGCCCCCGGCTGCAGCGGCGCAGTAAACCCGGCGTTAACCATATTCATGGTTTTTAATGCGGGGTTAATGGCGCACCGTTTAGCTTAGCGCCGGCTCAGAACCGGAGACGATCGTGCACGCATTCATCTTCTCAGTGATCCGCGACACCCGCGGCGCTACGGCGATCGAATATGCGCTCATCGCCAGCCTCATCGCAGTCGTAATTGCCGTTGCCGTCGGCACCGTCGGTACCGACGTCAAAGGAATGTTCAGCAGTGTCGCCAGCGCCGTTTGAGCGTTGGGAAGTGTCTGCGCGAAAAATCCGTGCGTTAACCGTGCCTCTCTACTGAAAGCATTTAGCGAGAATGCTATAAATGGTCGAGCGTCCGCTGTGGGCTGTTAACCACGTGGCGGCCGCACGGGACTCTCGACGATGCTCGACGGCTATTCCGCGCCAGATCTGTTTCGTTCCGTTGCCGCACCGCACGCGCGGCGGCTGTATCTGGTCACCGGCGGCTGCGGATTCATCGGCTCACATCTCGTCGAGGCGCTGATCGCACGCGGCGATACCGTGCGCGTGCTCGACGATCTCTCGCGCGGGCGGCGCGAGAATCTTCCGCGCGGCGTAGAATTTATTGAGGCCGACGTCGCTGATCCTGCGGCGGTGCGGCGCGCCATTCAAGATGTGGACGGTTGCTTCCATCTTGCAGCGGTGCCGTCGGTTATCGAATGCCAGAGCCGCTGGCTCGAGGCGCATCGCACCAACTTGACGGGCACGATCAACATTTTCGATGCCGCGCGCCGCGCGCAGCCCGGCAAAGCAATCCCTGTGGTCTACGCGTCATCGGCTGCGGTTTACGGCAATCGTGGCATGGCGCCTTTGAGCGAAACACTGGCGCCACAGCCGATCTCGATTTGCGGCGCCGATAAAGTCGGCTGCGAACTGCATGCACGCATCGCGCACGCCGCGCACGGCGTGCCCACGGTCGGCCTGCGGCTGTTCAACGTTTTTGGACCGCGCCAATCCGCGGATTGCGCTTATCCAGGCGTCGTGCCGAGCTTCCTCGCGCGGCTCACCGCTCGCCGGCCGATTTCGATTTTCGGCGATGGCGCCCAAGCGCGCGATTTCGTTTATGTGGACGACGCTGTCGCGGCGTTCCTTGCGGCCATGGGCCGTGATGCCGGCGCTGAGATCTTCAACGTTTGTACCGGCCAGGGGACGACCGTCACGGCCTTGGCGCTGTTGCTGGCACGGCGCTTCGACGTCGAGGCCGAAACCGCTTCCCTGCCGGCACGGACCAGCGATGTGCGATATTCGGTCGGCGATCCGGCCGCGGCCACGCACGATCTCGGTTTCACCGCGGGGACCAGCCTCGAAGCCGGGCTCGACGCAACCGTACGAGCGCTACGGACCGTCAACGCGATCTGACGGCGGGCGTTCAGGACAGATCGTCACGACTTGAGCACCCGTCCGTCAGGAGCCGCGACGCTCACCGCAACCGGTATGCCGCTGCGAACGCTCTGCGTCACCGTGCAGAAATCCTCGAATTGCGCGAGGGCGCGATCGAGGTGCGCGAGCGATTCCGGCGCCGCACCGAGCACGATTTTGACGTTGATGCAAGTGACACGCTGGCGGTTGCGCTCGTTGCGACCGATTGCGCATGTCGCCGTCGCCCTCAGCGCGCCGGGATCTTCGTTGTACTTGCCATTGGCGAAGATCAGGCTCGCCGAAAGGCAATTGGCGACGGCGGCCGCCAGCAACTGGACAGGTGAGGGACCGGCGCCATCGCCCAGGGGCGGCGGCTCATCGGCGGTTCCGGCCGCAAGGTTGGGACCGAAATCGACCAGGAAGCGGTACTTGCCCTGGCGCGTGATGGTGACGGAGGCTTCGCTGGCCATCGATTGTCACTCCGCTGGTTGACCGCGTGCAGCTACGTGTCTGCAATGACGCGCAACGCTGCACCGGCGCGTGGCCGGCCGCCTTAAGTTAGCAGAAACGGCGCACCGATTCAGGATTGCAGCAACTTGCGCTTGCTCTGAAACTCGGTTTCGCCAATTTCACCGCGTGCGAAACGCTGCTCCAAAATGTCAAGCGCGGTGCGGCTGGAATGGGCGGAACTCCGTACCAGCCAAATGACTATGGCGACCGCGCCGGCAGCGATGATCAGCATCATCAGCGGGCCAAATACCATGCCGGGCGACCACCACCATCCCCAGCCGTGCCACATCATCGGGCCATAGCCATAGCGCGGCCCGACGTCGGAAGCAGTCTGCGCGAGTGCAGGAAGCGATGCCAGCGCCAACGTGCCGGTGATGAAGAACACTCGAGTACGCGCGAACATGCGAGCTCTCCATATCGATGAGAGCCACCAGCTTACGAATGCGTCTCCGGCCCGGCATTGACCTGGATCAAGCGCGACGCTGCGTCAGTATTCAACGCGATAAATCCGTCCGTCGAGGTGCAGGGCGGGCTTAGGGTCGGTGGACGCAATCCGGATTTCGACCGGCCGTCCGGGTGCTAGGTCTTGGTGGCGGATCTCGCCGACTGCCCAACCAAGTCCGCTCCACACGACCTTGTCGTAATGGATGGCAATGGGTATCGCCTTGCCGTCTTGCGTCGCGCGAATGATGAAAATTTGCGCCATGTCGCGACGGCTCGTGCTGCGCATCACCACGTCATTGGCATCGAGTTGCCGCATGACGATGCGCAGATCGCCGGTATCCGGCGCCATCGCGGTCGTGGCAATCGCATTGCCGGCGGCAACGAAACGCACCGGCAGGCGCTCGATGTCGCGTGGAATCTGTACGTCGCGCTCGATTCCGAGATCGTATGCCGGATCGGCGTAATGCCCGAGGCCGACAAGCGCGAGCTGGCCCGGCCCCAGCCGGATCGTATTGCCGACGAGTTCCGGAGCGAAGCCGTCATCGGCGAAAAGGATGCGTCCCCCGCCGATCGGCGGCTGCCGCGGCGACAATTGCGGCAAGCGCACGCTGCGAGTCCGCTGCGACGGATTGACGACGGTATAAAGCGCGCCATCGGTCGCCAGCGACGCGAAGCCGTAGGGGTACGTGTCGCCCGGGATTCCGCCAAACGACTTGGTAAGCCCGGCGCGCTGCAGTGGATCGTAGATCGATTGAACCTTGGCGAGCCAGCTTGCATCCGCGTCGCTGAGGAACGTGAGATCCCCGTGGATGGTGTTGATCCAGCCGCCGTGCGAAGCCATCAGCAACACGCTGCCGCGCCATGCCGATGCACGACGGCGATAGTTGGTGCCGGTGTTGCCCAGCATGACGCTGGTTGAATCGATGCGGGACAGGGGCACGCCCGCCTGGTCGAAGCTACGCACCATGTGGTCGCTGTAGATGTCGACCGATCGCCAGAAACTCATTTCCGGCGTATTGGATGGGCGAGGGTCGCCCGAATAGAACGTGTCGAAAACGTCAAGCCAAGTCTCGTTAAGCGGGAGTACCGGCGCTGCGGTCGATGCGATGTCGCCAACCAGGCCGTTGAATCCGACGAGGACCACGTCCGGATTGCGACGCCGGAATTCCTGGAGCGCCGCATGCAACGCGCGGATGTTGAGCCGGCGCGCGGCGCGCGGCGTCAGCGTACTTTGGTCGGCTTTGGCGACGGCATCGAAATCCGCCATGTCGAATTTGAACATTCGGATTCCGCGATCGTGCCAGTATTGGAGCACGTCCATGAAATCGGCGAGAAAACCGCCGCGGTAAAGCGCCATCGACCAGCCGTTCGTGGCCAGCGAATCACGCCATTGTGGCGCCACATGCATGTGGGTCAGCGTATTGGTACTGAACCACAGCCCAGGCTTGATGCCATTCGTGTTCAGTGCCGCCAGCCAGCGGTCGGGTCCATGCGGCCAACTCTTGGCGCGCCATCCGCGGTAACCGCCATCGGGGTCGTACCAAAACGCGTCCATCATGTAGTAGTCCAAGCGGACGCCGAGCTTGCGCAGCCGCAGAACCTGGTCGAGCTCGCGCATCGCCAATTCCTCGGTCAGCGGCACGTGATCCGACAGTTCGTCGTAGGCCGACCAGTTGTTGTAGACCCAGATCGGCGCCGGCAGCAGCGGCCGCGCACTCGCGCTCGATCCATCCTCCGCCTGCGCTGGCGCGTGCCAGTGCAGCGCCAACAGTACGAGGACGGCGAATCTCCAGCTTCGAGAGCGGTGGCGGCTCATGGCATGGATCGCATCGCGGTATAACGCGCGCTCACCGTCGGTCAGGCATTGATCTGGATCACGCGGTCTCACCGCGCGACGATAGTCAGCCGATCTGGCGCGCGACGAGCGGGCCAAGCTGATTGGCAAGTTTCAACGGCAACCGCCGCCAGGCACCGACCATCAGCCGGTACTTCCGGTTGAGCGGATTGATGTCAGGCAAGTTGGGACGCTTCACCAGCCGGTATTGGTACCCGAGCGGCTCAGGCGTGAAGCCCCAGTAAGTCTTGTAATCGAACGAGCCAGTGCCGCGTTTGCTGCGGCCGAAATCAAACACGCGCACGCCCTGTGCGGCCGCGCGCTGCATCAGCGCCCAGTACATCAGATCGTAAGCGTGCAGCCGCCGCGCCGCCGGCACGGCGCCGCCGTAATAGGGCAGCACGCGGTCCTTGAAAAAGAAGCTCATCAGCGCTGCGGCCGGACCGTCGGGTCCGTTGACGGTTGAAATCTCGACCGCATCACCGAACGTCGCCTTGATCGCCTCATAGAAACGTAGCGGCAGGACCGGCGTGCCCAGGTTGCGCAGGCTTTCGGCATAGATGCGGAAAAACGTCTCCACCGGTGCGTTGGCGTCGACGAGCAGCCGGCGGTCGTCGGTCGCCTTGCGCAGATCGGCGCGCTTCTTGCGCGGTATCGCCTTGAGATTGTCCGCGTCGCTGTCGGCGATTGTGCGTTCGAAGCCGAAATAGAGTTCGGTTTTCGCATGCCACGCGGCGCCGATCGGCAGCGGCGCACCCTGGCGCAACTCGACGAAATCGACGGCGAAGCGTTGGCCGAGTTCGGTAGCGTCGTCGGCGAGCGCGCGCGCCACGTCGTCGTCGTCGGCGATAATGCCGCCGCCAGTGGTAAAGGCGGTCGAAATCAGCGCATCGCCGAACAGACGCGATTTGACGTGCACGAGCGGCAATATGCCGACGAGGTCGCGGCCGCGCCAGGCGCAGCGGTAGCGTGTCGCATGACCGAGCGTGCGTTCGACGATATGGCGCCAGCCGGCGCGATGAAAGAATGTCGCCTGTGGCGCGCGCTCGACATAGGCTTCCCACACGGCTTCGTCGTCGCGCAGCGGCCGTATATCGACCGGTGCGAGAGACGGCATTGAGCGGTCGAATGCCAACGCACGCGCGGAGGTATCGGGACTCATGGTTGTCCTTCAAACAGCCGCGCATAGGCTTCGACCATGCGCGCGAACGGGAAAACGGCAGTCACGTGGGCGCGGTTGATTCGGCCGAGAACGTGGCGGCGGCCGGCGTCGGCGACTAGGGCGGCCAGTGCCGTCGCCAGGGTTGCGTCGCCGCGCGGAACAATGAAAGCGCGATTGGCCGGCGCGACCATGTGCTTGACGTCGCCGACTTCGACCGCGGCGATCGGCAGGCCGGCGGCCATCGCCTCGAGCACCGTGATCGGCATCTGTTCGGTGTCTGACGACAGCGCGAATATGTCGAAATACGCGAGCACACGCTGCGGTTCGCGCACTGCGCCCAAGAAGCGCACGCGATCGGCAATGCCGAGGCGCTGGGCGAGGGCTTCGAGCGCCGGCCGCTCGGTGCCGTCGCCGGCGATCACTAGGCGCGTCGCATCATCGTCGAGCCGGGCAAAGGCGTTCAACAACCGGCCGAGATTCTTTTCTGGCCGCAACGGCGCAACGGTACCGATGACGATCTCGTCTGTGCCGCGTGGAAACGGTGGCGTACCGCTAGCGGGCTGGCGAAATTCGCTGACCTCGACGCCGTTCGGAAGATAGAGGACGCGTGCCTCCGGCAGACGCCAGCGTTTGATCGCGATTTCCTCGAGCGTATGCGAGGGCACGATCACGGCTTCGGTCTGCACCAACGCCAGCCGGCGCAGCACGCCGCGGCGCCAGAGCGGACGCTCGGCCTCGTCAGGTCCAAATCCGTCCTCGAAATGGCAGTGGCGCACGCCAACCCGCATGTGGTTCGCCATCGCCCATTCGATCGCGCCCCAGTTGTAAGTTGCGACCATATCGGGCGCCACGGCACGGATGCTGTGGGCCGCCGCGCCGAGCCGCGCCAAAAGGCCACCGCGCGGCGTCGCGACGTCAACGGTGACATTGGCCGCACTTTCGATCCGTTCGCGGCAGCTGGTGTCGCTGCTCAGGCTTACCACCGTGTGGCGGAAGCGCGGTCCCAGCACGTTGATGACGCGCGTCAAGCGCACCTGAATGCCGCCGACGCCGAAGCCCGGCAGCACGTGCAAGACGTGCCGTGGCTTGGCGGGCAGGGGCGTGTCGGCAGTATCGTGCCGATCCGGCCAAGGCATTGACAGCGCTGGTGCCATGGCCCGGAGGGTGGCGGAAAATGGCTAAAGAACCGATAGCGCCGGCGGCCTGGCCGGGCGAAAAAAAAAGACGGCGGATCCTCGCGGAGCCGCCGCCAAGTCGTCCGCCAACTGAAGTCTCGTTCGGGAGACATCGCGGGGGCGGAACCCTGCTTTTTTCGGTTGTCTGTCCCGAACGGCCCGGTTTGTGCGGACTTGCTTTTCCTCTGGTTTCTCCGTTGCAATGGCCGGGCCATGTCTTGAAAGACATTGTTTTACAATGGATTAGGCATCTCGCTCGGTTTCGGAATACGCGTGCCCGTAAATCCCGCCGACGGAAAAAAAAGAGTCCGCGGCCAAAGCCGGGACTCTTTCAGTTGGGGGGCTGATCGCTCCGGCATTGCCGGAGTAAAACAGCGCGCGCCCAAACTGGACTCGTATGGTTAATAAAACGTTTACGTGGCGTCGGCGCCGTGCGCCGGTTCAGACTTCGCCCAGATATTTGCGCGCGAAGCGCAGCAGTTCGAGGTCGCTGGTCTGTTTGGCGACGGTCTGGATTTCGTGAAAGTAGGCGCGCAGTCCGGCCTGATCGATCCGGCACGACAGCCAGCCGACGAATTGATCGGGCGTACGAACCCAAGCAGGCAAGGGGTCCAGCGAATTGTCGAACGGCAGAACGCTCTGCATGATGCGCCAGCGGCGCTGCGACAGCACTTCAGCGGATCCGTCACCGGCACCCGGTGTCCAACCCGGGCGCGCATAAGCATGCGTACGGCGGACCATTGTCTCTCCTCGGGCTCTTTCTTGCAGAATTATTGCCGGACAAAATAAGTGTCGGCGTGGCGAGGCACAACTATAAAAGATTATTAAAATGCAATATGCTATAGTTAATTACTCCTGTTATGGTTAAGTCGTGCGGCGTAGGAGTTTGGTGGAGGCGTCGCTGGCTGTCGCTATTTCTTCTTCGCTGGACGGTACCGACGTACGCGCGTCATCGCGGTCCGGAGTCTGGCGTTCTCAGCGAGCGCGTCGTCTCGAGCGCGTTCGGCCCGTTTGAGTCGCGCCTGGGCCCGTAGGAGCTCACGTCGCAGCAGGTCCAAATAGCGATCTGTCGATGTCATGGCAGCGGCATCATCGAGCAACCGATGCTTCGGCGCTAGCCGATGACGAGCCCGTGGTATTTGGAATGTAAAATCCACCGACAAGTCGTTGATTTTAAGGTTAGAATCGGCTCGTTAAACTTGTATTCACCGTGAAAAAGGCGTTACCTCAAAACCGAAACTCGCGCTTGCGATCGTCGCCAGAACGGCCGGCAGAACGCCTGACGCGCTCCCGACCGGGAGTGCGTTTTTCGTGGCTACAAAAAGAAGAACCGGGAAACCGATGTCGTCGTTATCGCAACGCCTCAAGCACCGCTATTTCGGCCGCTACGTACATCCTTACGCGGTGCTACGCCGGCGGATCGAAGCGCTGCTCAAACCTGACGCGACTGTGCTCGATGCGGGATGCGGCCGCAGCGCGCCAACCCTGGCACATTTCCGCGGCCACGCGCGGCGGCTGATCGGCGTTGACTTGGTCGAATTCGCCGGCGCGCCGGGCGGTCTCGAATTGCGGCAGCGTGACCTCGCCGATACCGGCGTCGCCACCGGCTCGGTCGACGTGATCTACAGTCAAGCCGTGCTCGAGCACGTCACCGATCCTGATTCGGTCTTCGCCGAAATCGCCCGGTTGCTGGCGCCTGGCGGCTGCTACCTCGGCCTCACCGCGAACAAATGGGATTACGCGTCGCTCGCGGCGCGCATTATTCCGAACCGCTTCCATCCTTGGATCGTGCGCCGTATGGAAGGCCGCGCCGAGCAGGACGTGTTTCCGACGGCGTATCGCGTCAACACGCGCCGCGCGGTTGCGCGTTACGCCGCCCGTCACGGCTTGGAAGTCGTCGAGTTCCGGTACATCGGTCAGTATCCGAGCTATTTCATGTTCAACGGCGCGCTGTTCTTGCTGGCAACCGCCTATCAAAAGGCGATCGAGCGCATTGCGCCGTTGCACTGCCTCCAGGGCTGGATTTTCTTCGTACTGCGTAAACCCGCGGCCAGCAACGATCTCGTGCCGCTCGCCGCCTGTTCAGCCGCCTGACTCCTAATTCGCCGCTCCCGTAGTTCAAAGCAGGGAACGGCTCCGAACCGGTGCTCCTGTCGGCTTAAGCGGGTCGGTTTATGGTTTGGTGCACCATCGGCTGGAGCGACCAGGATTTCCGTCCGGACGAGGATGCGAAGACGGCGGCCGGCAAATGAGGGGATTCGCGCCGTCGTTAGGCGGCGCGCCGCTGGCACTCGAATTCAATGGCGACGGTGGTGCCGCGGTTGACGACGCTGGAGATCGAGAACTGGCCGCCGAGCAGCTCGACGAGATGCTTGGTGAGCGGCAAACCGAGGCCGGCACCTTCATATTTGCGTGCGACGCTGTTGTCGAGCTGTTCGAACGGACGCAGCGCGGCCGGAATATCCTCTTCGGCCATGCCGATGCCGGTATCCTTCACTTCGATCACCATGCGTCCGCCGACCTTGCGTGCCGATACGGTGACCGTGCCGCCCGCCGGCGTGAATTTCAGGGCGTTGGACACGAGATTGATCAGGATCTGACGCAGCCGTGTTTGGTCGCCGATGACCGGCGGCAGGTCAGGATCAAGCTGTGTCTGGAACGCGACCTTGGCGCGCTCGGCCTGGGCGCGGACGATACTGTCGACTTCACTCACGACCGTTGCGATGTCGATCGGTTCGCGACCGACCTTGAGCGCATTGGCTTCGGCTTTGCTCAAGTCAAGAATGTCGTTGACGATTTCGAGCAAGTGGGACCCGGCTGTACGGATGTCGTGGGCGTATTCGCGATAACGCTGCTGGAGCGGGCCGAGCATGGCAGTCTCGATGATCTCGGAAAAGCCGATGATCGCATTGAGTGGCGTCCGCAGCTCGTGACTCATGTTGGCGAGGAAGCGCGATTTCGCCTGGGTCATCGCTTCGGCGCGGGCGCGGGCTTCGGTCGCACGCGTGGTTTCGAGCTTCGCCTCGGCCAGGTTAATGTAGGAGGCGAAGTGCCGCACGGCGAAGAAAGTCAACAGGCCGATCATACCGAGAATGATCGCCAATGAGACGATGACACCGACGAGCTCGTTGTACCAATCCGCATAGGCGCGCTTGTCCGACATGACAACGTTGACCGCCAATGGCAGATCGTTGAGGGCATGCGTTGCGATGAACAACGGCGAACCGAGTATGTGACCTTGGCTGTGCGCGACGCCGGCCGGTGCGTGCTCGAGGATTTTTGGAAATACGACTTGATCGGCCATGTTGGTGGCGACCGAAGGGAGCGCGGGATAGCGCGCGAGCAGGAGCCCGTCACGCTGGAACAGCGCCACTGCCGTACCCGGCCCCAGATAAATGTCGTGGTATAGACTCGTGAAATAATCGAGCGGAACTGCGCCGGTCATAATTCCGGCAAAGGATCCATCGGGCGCTTCCAGCCGGCGCACCATCAAAACGGCCCGCATACCGTTGCCCTGGAACTTGATCGGCTCGCTGATAAACCGGGTCGGCGTGCGGTTGTCGCGTGCGCGCTGAAAATATTTGCGGAACGATATGTCGAGGTTCGCAGGCGCGTCGGCCGCGGAGGAGCTTATCAAGCGGCCGCGGACGTCGAAGAGCGAGATGCTGGTGAGTTGCGGAACGCCGCCGGCCTCGGCGCGCAACAACTGCGCCACGCCGTGGCCGCCATAGATCGTCCGTATGGTCCGCGGGTTCGGCGCCCCGTACCGTTGCAACAATAGGGTGGCCGTATCCTTGAGCGTGAGGTCGACTTCGTCGAGCGACCGCTCCGTCTGTTCGGCGAGAACGATATCGAGGCTCGACAGGGTCTGCCGCGTATGTTCGGTTGCGTTGTCCCGCAGGTGCACGAGAAGCAGCCCGGCGATCAGGACGACGGCGGCGCCGACGAGGACGCTGCTGGCGACGAGAAATTTCATCGGCCGCGCGGAGATCGTGATCCGGGCGGGTGCGACAGACGTCGATCGTGATGCGGTCGGGGTCTGATCCGGCATCGCCTGCGTCCGTAGGAAATTCGCCCGATTAGACGGCCGATAGGCTGAGGAAATCCTTAAAATCGCGCCGTTCGTTCTCGGTCGGTTAAGGTTAGCAAACGGTTAACGCCCGCCGTGCGCGTCGCCGCCGAGCGAGCGGGGATCGCGTGCGTGCCAGCGACCGAATTCGACGGCCAGCAGGAACTCGCGCAATGTCCGGTTGAACAACGCCGGGTCCTCGAGATTGACCAAATGGCCGGTCTTTGGGAGCACGACCAGGCCGGCGGTCGAAATTACGTGTTTCATCAGGATGCCGGGCTGGAGACAGGCCTCGTCTTCGTCGCCGGCAACGATCAGTGTCGGAACGCGGATCTGCGACATCGGCTCGACCAAATCGTAGAGCGATGGCCGCCGCGCCTGTACGCCGCGCAGTGTATTGGCCGAGCCTTTCGGAGAGTGTTGCGCCAGCCGATTGGCGAACTCGCGCCATCCGCGCGGATCCTTGTTTTGATATTGCACGCGCGCCGCGCCTTCGGCGTATTGCTCGGCGACCTTCGCGCTGCCTTCCCGCTCGAACCGGTCGGCGAGCGCTTCGCTTTCACGCTGGAACCGATCGCGTTTGTCTTTCTCGGCGCCATAGCCGCAGCCGCAGATAGTCAGTGATCGGGCGCGCGGCTGGTGGCGCAGTCCGAAATGCAGTGTCGCGAAGCCGCCCATCGACAGGCCGACAACGTGCGCCTTGTCGAGGCCGAGATGGTCGAGCACAGCGGCAACATCGTCCGCGGCACGCTCGATCGAGTATCGCGCTACATCTTCGGGCACGTCGGATGGGGGATAGCCACGGGCGTTGAACGCGATGCAACGGTAATATCGACCGAAGTAGCGCAACTGGTGCTCCCAGCTGCGCAAATCGCCGCCGAACTCGTGGACGAAGATCAGCGGCTGGCCGTCGCCGACTTCCTCGTAATGCAGCCTGACGCCGTCGTCGGCGCGCGCGAAGGGCATGGCGGTGCTTCCCCCGACGCGATTTCCGGCGCTGCGGCGATGCTTGTCAAGATTGACGGCGCAGACCGAGAAGTTAGCGCGCCGTGACCTGATTGCGGAAATCCAGCGGCGCAGCGATCTTGCGGAACGGCTCGATGCTCGAACCGGTGCCGCGCACGACGATGTCGCCGTAGCCGAAAATGCGGCCGGCCAATGACTGATCGACGTCAACGGTCTCGACCTTGTCCATGTTCATTTCGATGGTGTGACGCCGGACCAAGCCGCGCTTGAAGATGATGCGGCGGTCGGTGACGGCAATCTCGGTCGTCCAGCGCCGCACGGCCGCCGCCATCAAGGTCAGGAAGCTCGCGAGCATCAGTACGACAAGAGCCATCAATAGATAAGGCACCGCATTACCGAATTGACCGGCTGCGACGATGGTTATGGAAAGCACTACGACGACGGCGAACAGCGCTAGGCCGGGAAGATAGACGATCCAGTGCAGCCGCCCGACATAACGCAGCGTCTCACCCGGCTGGAGGATTCGTTGGAGGTAGCTCATGGACGCGGAACTTTGCGAAAGATGGCGAGCCCAAACGGAATTAGGTCATCAGGCGAGGTCGGGGGAATGAGCAACTCAGTCTCAGCTCTTCAAAAAATTCAAGGTGCATACGCGTGATTCGTTGCGTTTGCCGGTGCCGTGGTCACCGTCGAAATGCGCAGTCGCGGTATAATGAAACGGCGTTCCGCGGTCGACTTGGCCGACGGAAGCATTTGGATTTCCGGTTAGGCCTGTCATGCTCAAGAGTGCGTCGCCGTCCGGCTGAATTTTGCCGCTCAGCGTTCCCGATGGCACGGTTCCCGGTTGGTGATATTGACCAAGCAGGGCGCCGTCTTGGACCTGTGCAGTGAAGAGCCACTTGTAGCCGCGAGCCCCATCCGGCGCATCTGCGCAAACAATGTCGACAATCCACTTGCCCTCAAACGGTTGCGGCTCAGCCGACAATGCTGGGTCAATGGGTTGGATGGCGCCGAGTACAAAGGCCAGCGCCGCCACCGACGCTCCTCGCGGTTTTGGGACCTGTCCGGTCATGGACGCCGCCGCTTTCCGGTTAAGCCGCTGGTCGTGACATTCGTGGTGAGCCCGCCGGGATTCGAACCCGGGACCCCATGATTAAAAGTCATGTGCTCTACCGGCTGAGCTACGGGCTCGCGCAACCGCGCCGGACAATAGGCGCGGCGGCGAGGGCGGTCAACCGAGGGCGCGACGTGGCTCGAGGCCGCGTTCCTCGATGCGGATGCGCCAAGCCAGGAGCACGGCGTTGATGACCGAAAAGGCCAGCGCGATTCGCCAAGCGCCGAAAACCAGCGGCAGCACGGCGATCTCGCCGGCAACGATCAGATAGTTGGGATGGGCGACGAAGCGGTAGGGCCCGCGCCGCACCAGCTTCGTTCCGGGCAGGCTATAGATGCGTGCGGTCCAAAACGGGCCGAGGCTGGCAATCGTCCAGAGGCGCAGGACTTGAAGGGCAATATAGGCACCGAGCCAGAACCAGTTGATCGGGGCGCTCCACGGGACGAAGACAATGAGCGCGGCCAGCCACGCCGCGTGCAGCGCGACGATCAGCGAGTAATGTCCTCCGCCGAGTTCGATCGCACCTCGCTCTTTGAGCGCGCGCGCGTTGTGTGCCGAGTAAACGAGTTCGCTGACGCGCGCCGCCGCCACCAAACCGACGATGAGCAGCAGCGCGCTCACGCTTCGAGCACGAGAAAGCCGGCGGTGAAGCCCGGACCCAGCGCCGACATCAGCATGCGGCCGTGCGCGCCGGCTTTGAGCGTGCGCTCGAGCACGAACAGAACCGTCGCCGCCGACATGTTGCCGCAGTCACGCAGCACCGCACGCGCGTGATCGAGCGCACTGTCGGCAAGCGCGAAGGCCTCTTCGATCGCGCTTAACACTTTGACGCCGCCGGGATGGCAGACGACGTGGTCGATGTCGTCGAGCGCGAGGTCGTGACGGGCGAGGAACGTGTCGGCAGCTGTGCGCAACTCGCTCCGCACGAGAGCGGGAATATCGCGCGAGAAGATCGCCTTGAGACCGTCTTCCATCACGTCCCAACCCATGACGCCGAGGGAGTCCGGCCAAGTGTGCTCGCCAGCGGCACCCAGAACCGGTCCGTCGCCGTCGCTCGACACGATGCCAGCGGCGGCGCCGTCACCGAATAACGCAGTGGCGACCACGTTGCTCTTCGAGCTGTCGCCGCGACGGAAGCACAACGCACAAAGCTCGACGACCAGGAATAGGATGTTCGAGCCCGGACGCGCGCGGGCAAGATCGGCGGCACGTGCCAAGCCGGCGACGCCGCCTGCGCAGCCGAGGCCGAACACTGGCAAGCGCGTGACGTCGGAGCGCAGGCCGAGGCGGTTGAGCAGCCGGGCGTCGAGGCTCGGCGTTGCGATTCCAGTGGTCGAAACCGTGACGACAGCGTCGATCTGACGGGGTACCAAACCGGCCTTGGCGAGCGAGGCGCGCGCCGCGCGCTCGAGCAGGCGTACGGCGTTGTCGAGATAGAGTTCGTTGCGTTCGGCCCAGCCGTGTGGCCGGTCGTACCATTCGAGCGGCACGCAGGAATAGCGCGCTTCGATGCCGGCATTGGCGAATACCGGCATCAGCCGGTCGAGATCGAGCGCGGCGGCGCCCGCGAAATAGCCGCGCGCGCGGCGTTCGATTTCGGCTTGGCGCAAGGCATAAGGTGGCAGCGCCGTGGACAAGGCGCGTAGGCGAGGTGCGTTCATCACTGGCAGTAGGCTCCCTGCGTCGTTACAGTGTCGGCGCTTATGGATGGCGCACAGTAGAGCCACCCGCCCCAATCTTGGATCACAAGTTCGCGCGTTTCATTGCCTAACTGGGACGAATAGGAACGAGGCAAAAGATGGCCCGCAAAAGGCGCAGCCCGCCGCCGGAGAACGGCGCTGCCAACGGCAACGGCAACGGCAATGGCAACGGCGTGGGCGAAAGGCTGCGCGCCTATTTCCTGGCCGGAATCCTGGTTACCGGGCCGATCGCTTTCACGTTGTGGATCACTTGGAGCATCATCGACTTCATCGACCGGGCGGTCTCCCACCTGGTGCCGACGAGCTACAACCCCAGCACGTATTTTCCGTTCAACATCCCGGGCTTCGGCCTGGTGGTGGCGGTTGTCGCGCTGACCCTGATCGGCTGGCTGACCGCCGGCTATGCCGGCCGCCTGCTGCTGCGTCTGTCGGATCGGATCATGAAGCGCATGCCGGTGGTGCGCGGCATCTACGGCGCCTTCAAGCAGATATTCGAGACCGTGCTCGCCAAGCGCTCGAACACGTTCCGCGAGGTCGTCCTGGTCGAATGGCCGCGCCGCGGCATGTGGACCGTGGCCTTCGTCACCGCGCAGGGAGAGGGTGAGATCAGGTCCAACGTGGCACCGGAGACCGTCGGACTATACGTGCCGACGACGCCCAATCCGACTTCGGGTTATCTGGTCTATGTCGCGCGCGAAGAAATCGTGCCGCTGGCGATGTCAGTCGAAGATGGCATCAAGCTGGTGATCTCCGGCGGCATCATCACGCCCAAGCACGCCGAGACGCCGTTGTCCGCCAAGGTTCAGGAAATCGTCGCACCGAGGTAGGTGCGCGCACTCAGCCGGCACGCAGATAGCGAACCGCCGCGTCGCGGGCAAAGAGATAGAGCAGCGTGCGCAGCGCCACACCGCGTTGGCTTTCGAGCTCGGCGTCACGCGCCAGCGCCAGCCGCGCCTCCTCGCGCGCGATCGGAATAAGATCGGCGTGCGCGGCAAGGTCAGCGAGCCGAAATTCGGCAAAACCGCTTTGCCGCGTGCCGAGAACCTCGCCGGCGCCGCGCAGCCGCAAATCTTCCTCGGCGATGCGGAATCCATCGTCGCTTTCGCGCAGGATGGACAGGCGTTGCTTCGCAGTGTCGCTCAACGGCGACGTATAAAGCAGCAGGCACGAAGCCGGCTGATCGCCGCGGCCGATGCGGCCGCGCAGCTGATGCAGCTGCGCCAGGCCGAAACGTTCGGCGTGTTCGATCACCATGATGGTGGCGTCGGTGACGTCGACGCCGACTTCGATCACCGTCGTCGCCACCAGCAGATCGATGCCGCCGGATGCGAATTCGGCCATGGTGCGGTCGCGCTCTGGCCCTTTCATCCGGCCGTGTACCAATCCGACGCGATTGCCGAAAATCTGGAACAGTTCGGAGAAGCGTGCTTCGGCCGCTTGCAAATCGCTGTCCTCGGATTCTTCGATCAGTGGACAGATCCAATAAATCTTGGCGCGCTTCGCGAGCGCGCGGCGGATTGCGGCGGTGACTTCGTCGAGGCGCTCGACCGGTATTGCGCTGGTCGTGGTCTTGGCACGGTTGGCCGGCTTCTCGTCCAGGCGCGACGAATCGAGATCGCCGTAAGCCGTCATCTCAAGCGTGCGCGGGATCGGCGTCGCCGTCATCACCAGGATGTCAACCGCGTGGCCCTTGGCCGCAAGCTGGACGCGCTGCTCGACGCCGAAACGGTGCTGCTCGTCGATCACCGCCAGCGCCAAATCTTTGAACGCGACGTCGTCTTGGAACAGCGCATGGGTGCCGACGGCGATCTGGATTTCGCCGGCCGCGAGACGCTCGAGGAACTCCGTCCGCGCGCGGCCTTTCTCGCGGCCGGTGAGCAGTGCGATGGCGATGCCGGAATCCTTCGCCAGAGTGGTCAGGGTGGCGAAGTGCTGGCGCGCCAGGATTTCTGTCGGCGCCATCAGCGCCGCCTGGCCGCCGGCTTCGACCGCATCGCACATCGCCAGCAGCGCGACGACCGTCTTGCCGCTGCCGACGTCGCCTTGCAGCAGCCGGTTCATGCGCGAGGGCTGCGCCATGTCGGCGGCGACCTCGCTGAGCGCGCGGCGCTGGGCGCCGGTGAGTTGGAAGGGCAGGGTACGCCCGACACGCTCGCGCAATTCACCTTTGACGGCGATGGAGCGGCCGGGGCGTTTGCGGCTGCGCGCGCGCAGCAGCGCGATGGTCAGCTGATTGGCCAACAGCTCGTCGTAGGCGAGCCGCTGGCGCGCCGGATGCGTGGGCAGCAAATCGTCGGGTTGCGCCGGCGCATGAACAGTGGCGATCGCTGCACGCCACGCCGGCCAGCCGCGCCGCTTGACCAGTTCGGCGCCGCCCCATTCGTCGAGCTGCGGCGCACGCGCCAACGCGGCTTCGATCGCCTTGTGCACCATGCGCAGCGTCAAGCCGGCGGTAAGACGATACACTGGCTCGATCAGCTTCATCGTATCGAGCCCTGCCGGATCGAGCATGTAATCCGGATGCGTCATCTGCGTCTGGTTGTTGAAGCGCTCGACCTTGCCGCTGACAATCCGGCTCGCGCCTACCGGCAATTGCCGTTCCAGCCAGTCGCCTTTGACGTGGAAGAATACCAGGAACAGCACGCCGCTCGCGTCACGGCAGCGAACGCGATAGGGCTGGCGCGGGTTGTGCGGCTTCTGGTGCCGCTCGACGGTGACGGTCAGTGTCGCGATGCGGCCTTCGGGCGCGTCGGCAACTTGGGGCCGGAAGCTGCGATCGACGAGATCGACCGGCATATGCCACAGCAAGTCGACGACATGCGGTCCGCACAGTTTCTGGAACAGCTTGCCCAGGCGCGGTCCGACGCCCTTGAGATCGGTGACCTCGGCGAAAAGGAGATTGAGGATTGCGGGCCGCACCGCGCGCCGCCGATGCGCCTCAGACCTTGAGCTTCAACAGCCGCCGCGCGTTGCCGTTGAGCAGCTTTTCCTTGTCGGCGGCAGGCAGCTTCAATTCCTCGAGCGCCCATTTGGTGCCCGGCGGATTCGGCACGAACGGATAATCGACCGAGAACATGATACGGTCGAGGCCCATCTCCTTGATGCAATAGTCGAGCGCGTTGTTGGAAAAGAAGCCGCTGGTCGTGATGTAGAAATTGCGCAGGAATTTCTCGCGGAAGCCCTCGGCGTGCTTACCATCGCGCGCCAGCGCCATGTTGACGCGCCAGAGCAGGAAGGGAAGTCCTTCGCCG
>Ga0187815_10000316_pt1 | contig 23998 bp, 14 predicted proteins | sample NC_S_5_FD_132962 | JGI IMG/M metagenome (GOLD analysis project Ga0187815, IMG submission 132962) | Wetland sediment microbial communities from Neuse River Estuary, North Carolina, USA - ASW-S_5 | ecosystem: Environmental > Aquatic > Freshwater > Wetlands > Sediment | place: USA: North Carolina...
CCGGATCCAGCCGCGAACAGGCTGTCACTTGCCTGAAGGCCAAAGGCATTCCGATGGTGATCGCCGCCAGTTTTTCCCAAACATATTTGAGGAACGCGTATAACAACGGATTCTTGTGCGTGGAGGTGCCTGAACTCATCAAGCGCCTGCGCGAGCAGTTTGCCGACGAGATCACTGCAAAAGAGAAGACGATCATTCCAGGAGATGAAGTCGACATCGACTTCACCTCGGGTGTGATTCGCTGGCGCGACCAGAGTTTCGCGTTTCCAGCACTCGGCAGCGTGCCACAGTCATTGGTTATCGCCCAAGGGGTTGAGAACCTTGTTGCTAAGCGCTTGGGATTGGCTTCGTAGGATGACAGCAGCGGGACTATATGGTGACGGCTGGTCTCGGCAGCCGGGGGAGTAGAGATTCGATGACCAATTTTGCGGGAGATCGCTTTCATGGCTAAACGTGCCGTGGTCACCATGCCTGGAGACGGCATCGGCAATCAAGTTCTGCCCGAGGCATTGCGGGTACTGAAAGCGGTGGGGTTGGATGCCGATTATATTCACGCCGACATCGGCTGGGAGTGCTGGCGCAAGGAGGGCAATGCGCTGCCCAATCGCACTATCGACCTTCTCGCAAAGCACAAGCTGGGCCTTTTCGGCGCTATCACTTCCAAACCAAACAAAGCTGCCCAGGAAGAGTTGCAGCCCGAACTGCGCGGTAAGGGCTACGTCTACTACAGCCCGATTGTCAGCATGCGACAGAAGTTCAATTTGCACATCTGCATGCGCCCTTGTGTCAGCTTTTCCGGCAACCCTCTCAATTACATCCGCAAGAAGGTTGCCGGAGGTTTTGAGGAACCGCAAATCGACACTGCGGTCTTCCGCCAGAACACCGAAGGCATGTATGGCGGCATTGAGTGGACGAATCCCCCTGACAACGTTCGGGCCGCTCTCGCCTCGCACCCTAAGTTCAAGGCCTTCGCCAACGTGCCCGGCGCAGAACTCGCGGCCAGTGTTCGCATCATCACCAAGCCTGCCGCACGCCGCATTGTGACGGCTGCATTCGAATACGCCAAAAGACGCGGCTTCAAGGGCGTGACCATTTGCGAGAAACCAAATGTGCTGCGCGAAACCTCCGCCATGATGGAAGAGACGGCGAAGGAGGTGGCGAAGAACTATCCGGGGATCGCCCTGTGGTCAACGAATATCGACGCGCAACTGATGTGGCTGAACAAGAATCCCGAGGAGTACAACGTCATCGTCTCTTCGAATCTATTCGGCGATATACTCTCGGACGCCTTCGCGGGTCTGGTCGGCGGGCTGGGGTTCGCGGCTTCGGGCAACGTCGGGGATGAGGTTGCGGTGTTTGAGCCGACGCACGGCTCAGCGCCCAAATACGCGGAACTGGACCCACCGATCGTCAATCCGATCGCCATGATCCTTTCTGCTGCGATGATGCTTGACCATATTGAAGAGGAAGCCAAGGCCGACGGCATCCGCAGGGCCATTGCCACAGTCGTGAAGGAAGGTAAGGTCCGAACCTACGACATGCTGCGCCTCTCCGGCGGCTCGAAGGTAATCGGCCAAGGTGCAGCGAGCACGACTCAAATGACAGATGCAATATTGGAGAAACTGAACTAAATCCTGTTTCGAGGCGGGTCGGACACTCCGCCGCCGCGTGAAGCATAGATGATCACAGAAGAAACAAGAAAGACGGTCGATTCCGCCGAAGCCGGCCGTTACGGAACGGACGTGCGCTCTGACCTGCACGTTGCGCTGGAACCCCGCGACAGCGGCGGCGTGGAAATTGAATTGGAGTCACGCGTCGGTTTCTGCTATAGCGATTCGATCCGCGCCCAGACGTGCCAGGTCCTGGAGTCACTCGGTGTTCGGCATGCGAAGCTGTCGATTCACGATCAGGGCGCTCTGCCGTTCGTGATCGCCGCGCGAATCGAAGCTGCGGTGAAGCGCGCGGGACTCGGTAACGGAAGCAGATCTCTTCCGGAACAAGTTGCACTACCAGCGCCATCCGCCCGCGACCGGCTTCGCCGGTCCCGCCTGTATCTGCCGGGTAGCGAGCCGAAATACTTCATCAACGCCAGCCTTCACGGTCCCGATGCGATCATCCTTGATCTCGAAGATTCAGTCCACCATGCCGGAAAAGATGCAGCGCGAATTTTGGTGCGCAACGCGCTGCGAGCGGTGGATTTTGGCGCGTGCGAGCGTATGGTGCGGATCAATCAACTCCCGCTTGGGTTGCAGGATTTGACTGAAGTTATTCCCGAATGCCCCGATGTTGTGCTCACTCCCAAGGTCGAACATCCCCGACAAATTACCGAAGTGGATCGCGTGATCGGCGAAATAAGAAAACATGACGGCATCAGTCGCCCGATCTGGATCATGCCGATTGTGGAATCGGCGCTCGGTATTGAGAATGCATTCGCGATCGCGTCCGTGTCACCCAATGTTTGCGCCATTACTATCGGCTTGGAAGACTACACCGCGGATCTTGGCGTGGTGAAGACGGCCGAGGGCCGCGAATCGCTCTACGCGCGCGCACGACTGGTCAATGCGGCCAAAGCCGCCGGCATTCAGGCGATTGATTCGGTTTTCAGCGATGTTGGCGACATGGATGGCCTCCGGCGCTGGGGTGAAAATTCGCGCGCCATGGGATTTGAAGGCATGGGCTGCCTCCACCCTGGCCAGATCCGAGTCATCCACGAGGCGTTCGCGCCTTCGCAGGAGGAGATCGATAAGGCGCTGAACATTGTCGCGGCCTTTGAGGAAGCGCAGCGGAAAGGTCTCGGAGTCGTGAGCCTGGGGTCGAAGATGATCGATCCACCCGTGGTCGAGCGCGCACGAAAGCTCGTCGTCAGGGCAAAGCAGATGGGCAAGGTATGAGGGCAACGGCAACGGAGCTACGCTCCGACTGAATGGGCGAGCATGCCTACACAGACAAAAACGGGACAAAACACCGGAATGATTGATGGTGTCGAACTGGCCAAGAACGCCGCCGGTCGCACGGTTCCCGTCATGGTGAACGGCAAGCCGCAGATACCCTTTCTCGGCGTGGGCAGGTATCAGCCTCGTGGCTGTAGGGCCGCTACTCCGGTCCGCTCGAGCAAGGATTATCCCGAGAACGGCGACAAGCGGGTTGCGGATCTGGAGACGGCCCTTCGCAACTGCGGATTGCGCGACGGCATGGTCATTTCCAATCACCACCATCTGCGCGACGGAGACTCCGTGGCTCTGATGGCGTTGCAGGCTGCCGCACGTATCGGAGTGAGAGATTTGATGTGGTTCCCGAGCGCCTCCTTCCCATCTCAAATGGGCGCCATCGAACTCATGGAGGCGGGCACGATCCATCACATTGAAGGCAGCATGAATGGCCCGCTCGGTGACTACTGCACCCAGGGCAAAATGCGCGGCATGGGTGTGCTGCGTTCTCACGGTGGACGCTGGCAGGCGATTCAGGACGGCGAGGTCCACATCGACATCGCTGTGATTGCGGCCCCCACGGCTGACCCGTTCGGCAACGCGGACGGTTCTCACGGCAAGTCCGCCTGCGGCTCGTTGGGCTTCGCTCTGGCCGATTCGATCTATGCTGATCGAGTCATCGTCGTAACGGACAATTTAGTCCCGTTCCCTTGTATTCCCTGGCAGATTCAAGGCAACAACGTAGATTTTGTGGTTGAAGTGCCGTCCATCGGCGATCCCGCCAAAATCGTCTCGGGAACGACTCAAATCACGCGCTCACCGGATCGCCTGCGCATTGCGGAATTCGTTGCGTGTTTTTTGCGCGATAGCGGCATCACGCGCAACGGGTTCTCGTTCCAGGCTGGAGCTGGCGGAATCGCTCTGGCCTTCGTCGATTACCTGCGGCGCATGATGAAGGAATCGGGGATCAAGGCTCGCTTCGTCCGTGGCGGTTCAACAAAATTCCTGGTCGAGTTGCTGCAGGAAGGCCTGACGGATTACATCCTCGACGGCCAGACATTCGACCTTGAAGGTGTGAAGTCGATGGCCGGCGACCCGCGCCACGTAGCGACGTCTCCCTTCACTTCCTACAACTATCACGGGAAGGGAAATTTTGCTTCGATGGTGGATGCGGTTGTCCTCGGCGCCACCGAAGTCGATGTGAACTTCAACGCGAATGTTGTCACCCATTCCGACGGGCGTCTGCTGCATGGCATCGGAGGCTGGCAGAATTGTCTGGCTGCGGGATGCACGATTCTTGCTGTGCCCTCCTTTCGCGATCGCATCCCGGTGATTGTCGATGAAGTCACTACTCTTACCGGACCCGGCGAACTGATCGATGTGGTGGCGACGGAACGCGGCATCGCGATTAACCCGCGCCGTCAGGATTTGATCGATGCGTTGAAGGGCTCCCATCTTCCCATCCGGCCCATTCAGGACATCAAAGCTGAAGTCGAGCGCATCTGCGGCGGCAAGCCTGCGCGGCCAAAGTTGGGCGATCGTCCTGTCGCGGTTGTGAAGTGGGTGGATGGCACGGTTTTGGATACCGTCTGGCAGGTGGGCTGAAGGAGCAGACGGTAGTCTGAAAACAGTTCGAGTCGTTCCTCGTTGCTCACACCGAGATTTCGGGGGCACCGCAGGCAGGCGGGCTCTCTGTGGATGTCACGGCGAAAGCGCAACCTTAGGTCATTCCAAAGGTCCCGCTGCAAGTTCATCGGGCCTCCTCTGGGGTTCGCCACGCAGCGCGGAAGCATGCGAAAACCGCGCAATCCACCGCGACAACTAGAAAGGCACTGGCGAGCGAAAGTAGGAAAACCAAACATGGCAACGTGTCCCGGTTAGAGATTTTTTCGTTGTTTGTTTTCATGGGGTTGCGGCGAATTCTAATGTAGGGTGTCCCGGTTAGAAGAAGTGACGAGTGATCCCGCAAAGCGGGAACGATTGGCGAGACTGGGCCAGAACGGGAACGGCGAGGAAGCAAGGAGGCCCCTCGACTCGTCCCGGGAAAAGCCCGACTCGCTCGGGATCCCGAATCTGATCGGATCGGCACAAGGCGGGATGGAAAAGCGAAACATGGCAATGTGTCCCGATTAGGAATTCTTAGGTGGTTCGTTTTCATAGGGTTGCGCGGAATTCTATTTCACGGATGTCCCGATTAAGAAAATCATGGTGACGTTCGCCACAGAGACACCGAGGCACAGAGGCACAAGAAGCAAGGAGGCACCTAAAAGCGAAACGTGGCAAAGTGTTGCGAGTAGGAATTTTCATGTGCTTCATTCAAAAAGGATTACGGGAAATCCTACTTTCGGGATGTTGCGAGTAGCATTCATGCGTCACAAGAAGCAAGGAGGGAGCAGGAGCGTCGGAGATTTGAGTCGCGGTTCGTTACGTAATACCTCGCTTGTCCCGCAGAAGCGGGACTTCGCTCGGGATGTGAGTGGATGGGGCAGACTCACCACAGGTCCTTGTCGGATTTGCGTTTGTCGGGCATAAAGACAACTCACGGTAGCACGAACAGCGCCAAATAGATATTCGTAGAAGGTGCAAAACACGTCCGTATTTGTACGGATGCGCCGTCCGGGATGTGCGCTAGGTCACTCATGGGGCCCATCCGCGGTTTTGTTGTTGCTTGACACACCAGAACGCAACTGCGGAAACGAAAGCCGCCGCCGAGACGACAGCGCTGATGGTGAATGGGCGTCGCGCGCCTGACGCATCCAAGTGGGTAAACCTCCCACGCAGCAAATCTGGGTGCGGCGCATCGCGGGATGAGCTGGCGCATCTTCCCTGCGTACGGAGGAAGTATCGCCTGCTATCGGTGCACTACTTGCGCGAGAGGAGATATATGTCAAACTGCCCGCCCGGCCGGACATAGACAATCTTGGACAGGTCGCGCGCGATGTCGTAGGCGTTACCCTGGAATCTTTGCGCGAAAGCGAAGGGCAGTTTCAGCACGACCTGGGGGCGGCCGGTGAGCTTGCCACTGGACCAGGGCACGCGAAACAGGGTCACCTCTCCGCGAGAAGAAGTAGTGTAGAGGACATATTTTTGATCCTGGCTGAAGCGCGGGAGGAAGGTCGTCACACCTGAAACCAATGTAGTGCACTTCTTGTCCGAGGTGGGCAGTTCAAGGATGTCTGGGCCGAAGAACGGGGTGGCCAGCAGGTACTTCCCATCCGCGGATGAATCCATGACGGCTCCGCACTTGTCTGTGAAAAGCTCTGCGGAAGGGGCGTCGAGAGGAATCCTCCAGGTTTCGTAATGCGGGTCATTGAAAGTCTGGAAGCCGCTGACGTAAAGATAGTTTCCATCTGCCGACCAAGCCATGGATTCGGTATTGCCCAACGAGCGTGGAAGTTGGCGCAGATGACTGCCGTCGAGATTCACAACGAAGTTCTGATCCGCATCCATGCTCGTTTCTGTGTACGACAATCGCAAGCCATCGGGCGAAAAGTCGCCGGTGCCGATGGTATTCGCAGAGGCAAGCTTCGTTCTATTGCTGCCGTCAATGGTTGAAACCCAGAGTTCGTTTTGACCTCGTTGGGGCTGGGTGACGTACATGATGGATTTGCCATCGCGAGACAGGGTAGGTTGCATGGCCAATTCAGCCACAATATCGGTAGAGGATTTCGTCCGGAGATCATAGGTAGAGAGGAATCCGGATTCTTTGCCGTTAAACGAAGAGAATCCCCTTCCCTGACGGATCTTTCATCGGGAAATAATCAGGACCCGGACCGGAGGTCAGTTGGGTATAGGTCTTGTCCGAGAGACTGTATTCCCACAAATTGAAGATTCCGTTGATCTCGCGGTGAAGTAGCAGAGTTTTGTCGGGTTCGCCCCACACTACCGAAGACAGGGAGCCGGACATCATTTGCCCCAAATCCGAGATTTGCCCCAATTGCGAGATCTTATTGCTGGCAATGCTCAGCTTGCTGACCTCGAAGGTTCCTTCCGCGTCCGAAGGCTTTCTGCCAACCAGAAGGAGGTCTGCGCTGTTGGAGAACGGCAAAATTATGACGGGGAGGAACTCGGCCGGGTTGAAGGTGTGGACCGGCCTTGCCCCAGCGCCTCCGGGTGGGGCTTGCATAATGTCCCCTGTAAGGCTGACATAGAACCAACTCGAGCCGTCCTGCGAAGCAACAAAGCTGTAACCCTCCACCATGCGAGCGGCTGCTCCGCCAAGTGTGGGAATGGCCCAAACCTCTCGTGCGCCTAATTCACGCACGTAAAAAATTCTGGTTCCATCGGGCGAGAAACTATTCAGGATTTTGCTGCCCTCGTCGCTGGTGAGTTGTAAAGCATCGCCTCCGGAAACAAGCATCACAAAGATCTGTTCATAGCCCCCGATGTAGGAGGTAAACGCTATGGTATGGCCATCGGGCGACAGGATCGCGCGGCCGATGGGCTTGTTCCAGTGACTGATCTGCGTGATGCGCGCCGGGGAATAGGAGTGACGCGCGGAGAAGAACAGGGAGGCTCCATAACCAAGAGCCAACGCGAGCAGGACGAGAATCGTGCCGAAGAGCCATGCTCTGGCCGTTCTTCGAGGACGAGCGGCGGCGAGATTCGTTGCACTCGAAGAGTCCGGTGGCTGCGTCACCGGAATAAGCCCGGCAGCGATACGGCGGCTCGAGTCCGTGTCACGCTTCAGTCGGCTCAGGTCCGTACGAATGTCGGAGGCATGCTGGTAGCGAAGGTCGCGATCCTTTTCCAGTGCTTTTGCGATAATCCTTTCGAGCTCAGCGGGCAATTCGGGGCTAAGCATCGTAGCGGGCGTGAAAGCACGATTGAGGATCGCGTCGAAGATCAGGCCAGACGTGTCGCCACGAAAAGGGAGGGCCCCCGTGGCCATCTCATAAAGGACGGCGCCAAAGGAGAACAGGTCTGTACGTCCGTCCAGCTCCTTTCCACGTACTTGCTCGGGCGACATATAAGCAACCGTGCCCAATGCGCTGCCGGGGCTTGTGAGGTGTTCGGGCTCGGGTGCCACCGCTGTAACAGTCTCAAAGTTCGCGGCGTTGAGGCGCGCGGCGGGCACTTTGGCGAGACCGAAATCGAGAATCTTTGCGTGACCTCGCTTGGTGACAAAGATATTTGCGGGCTTGATATCGCGATGAACGATGCCTTCTGCGTGCGCCGCGTCCAGCGCGTCGGCCACTTCGATGCCGATGCCCAGCAACTCTTCCAGTTCGATGGGCCGTCCTCTGATGAGTTGCTTGAGAGTTTGTCCTTCCAGGTATTCCATCACAATAAAGCACTGCCCATCTTGTTGCGCGATCTCGTGGATGGTGCAAATATTGGGATGATTCAGCACAGACGCCGCTTGCGCTTCGCGCTGAAAACGGGCCAAGGCTTGCGGGTCTTTGGCCACCTCGTCGGGCAGGAACTTCAAGGCCACAAAACGGTGGAGGGTTAGGTCTTCGGCCTTGTAGACGACGCCCATGCCCCCGCCGCCGATCTTCTCGACTATGCGGTAGTGAGTTAGCGTGTGGCTGAGCAGCGAATCTTGGCCGATGGCGTGGCTTGACATGAGGGATGATGCTCCTTCCCCTCAGCCTCGGGCCGAATCGTAGGCCCAACTGCCAGGCAAGTCAATGCATCCCGCCACGCAACAAGCCTTCACGAATTCAATCGGAGGACTCAGCAGGAGCTATTGGAGCGTCGCGTATTCCGCCTTGGCTTGCTTCAGGATGGGGATGTCGGGGTCGGCATCCTTCCACAGCGTGAGGAAATCCTGATAGGCGTCACGGGCTTTGGCAGTGTCGCCCTGCAAATCATAGGCGCGGGCCAGGCCGAGACGAGCGAGCGCACCCGTGGCAAAATTCAGCACGACCCCGCGGTGCTCGATGATCGTCTGAAACTCCGCCGTCGCTTCCTCGCCCTTCCGCATTTGGAGGTACGCCTGCCCGCGTAGATAGACGGGGTACATCATTCCGAAATAGGAACCGAACGGCTGGCCGAGCTCGTAGGCGGTCGCGGGCCGGAGCAATTCAACCGCTTTCGCCGGGTTGTTCCTGGTGAGTTCGATGGCGGCCTGAATCGAGGGAAGCCAGCAGCTCTGCAGAATCGTATTCTGAGGAAAATCTCGGCTCAGCGTTTCAGCGATTTGCCGCGCTTCTGCGGCATGCCCTGCTCGGGCCATGGCCAACGCCGCCAATGCCTTCACCATAGCGCCCGGCGCCAAGGCCAAGGCAGCCCGAGCCTGCTGCCGCGCGGCAGCGGGCTGGTCGAATTCGGCTTCGTGCAGTGCGGCATTCGCTTGCGAGTAGGCTGCGGTCTCTTTGGCATCGCAAGCGCGCGCAGAATCGATGGCGCGCTGAGAGAACTCGCGTGCCTTCGACAGCCTTCCGAAGTACGCCTCCGTATCCGACTGCGCTGCCAGCACCCAGTACTCCTCTGCTCTTCCGGCTCCCCAGGACAACTGCTCCTTCATGCCTTGCAAGTCATTGCTCAAGAATGCTGCATAGTACCGCTGAACATGAAGGAAATAGACGTCGAACTTGCGGGCCTCCGCCTGATCGAGAGCGATCTTGGCCTCGTCCAGGCGGTTGAGAGCGAAATAGATGCCCACGAGATTGCCCCAGTTGTAAACGTTCTGCGGCTCCAAGTCTAGCGCCCGCTGAGTCTCTGGCAACGCTCTCTCCCACTGACCGAAGTTCATGTCGATGCTGGTCAAGTCGATATAAGGAATAATGTCGCGGGGATAGGCTTGTTTCCATAGCTCGTATACTTCTCGGGCCTTTTGCAGCTCGCCCGTTACAAAAAGGTAGTAATAGGCCCTGATCCGGTATTTCTCGTGCTCGCTCACACGGTCCCGCAACTCGAACGCCCTCTTCGCCGCCTCGCTCGCCCGTATCGACTGTCCCGTGTTGGAGACGGTTACCGCGAGCTGGCTGTAGGCCAGGGCGAAATTAGGGTCGAGTTCAATGGCCCGCTTGTAAAACGGAATCGCTTCGATATCACCATGGATCTGAGCCTTCCAGCCGGCGCTATAGGCTTTCAGGGCTTCCAGCGAGGACGTCGTCGCCTGTTCCAACGGCGTATCGTACTTCTGCACCGAAACCAGGGACTCGCCCAGTTTGCTTCGAATTTCTGAGGCTGTCTTTCCCAGAGCATCGAGCACCTCGCTCTTATCGCGGGCCTGAGCCTCCGTGCTGGCCAGCGATTCACCGCTTGAGCAGTTGATGGCCTTGACCGTCAGGAGGTACTGCGCGCCAATTTGCGCTATGGAGCCATCGAGGACTGCAGCGCTCCCCGCCCTCTGACAGAGTTCCTGCGCAATGTCGGGCGTCAGCTTCGCATCCGGCTTCTGGCCCATCAGCTGCAGCGTCTGCTGGACTTGTTGATCGGAGATGATGTTCAAGAACGGTGATTGTTCCAGTTGCACGGAAAACCCCTGGCGCAGCGTGCCGTCAAAGACTATGTCGCCGGTCGTGTTCGTGAAATCGGCGAGGACGATGGTGTCTTTGTCCGTCAGCGCATGCGCCTTGCGGGAGAAGAACAACCAGCCGCCCACGGCCAATCCAATGACAACCACCATTGCCACAGCGGTTGCCCACCGGAACCGGACGAATTTTGAGGCGGTTTTCGGCGCGACCTCGGCTGTTGTAGCGGCCTGTTGTAATGCGCCGCCTTGCTTGAGCCGCTGCAAGTCGCTGCGAATTTCGGCGGCGGACTGGTAGCGCAGCTTGGGGTCTTTCTCTAGGGCCTTGTTAACAATTTCTTCCAGCTTTCGGGGAATATCGGGATTCAGCCGCACCGGCGCAACTGGTGTGCGATCCAGAATCGCTTCCGCAATCACGCCAGTCGTCTCACCCCGGAAAGGCATTACGCCAGTGACCATCTCGTAGAGCACAGCACCAAAAGAAAACAAATCCGTGCGCGCATCCAGTTCTTCGCCTCGCACCTGTTCCGGCGACATGTAAGTAAGGGTGCCCATCGCCGTGCCCCGTCGAGTGAGCTGTTCCAGTTCGCTGGCCGTGGGCATCGCTGAAACGTTTGCAGCGCCGCGCTCCGGTGCCAGTTTCGCTAGGCCAAAATCCAGAATCTTGGCGTGACCGTGTTCAGTGACAAAGATGTTCGCCGGCTTGATGTCCCGGTGGATGATTCCCTTGGTGTGAGCCGCATCCAGCGCGTCGGCAATTTCAATCGCCAGTTCCAACGTCTCGTCGAGCGGCAGAGGCTTGCCCGAAATGCGCTGCTTCAGGGTCTGACCGTCGAGAAACTCCATCGCAATGAAGGGCTGACCGTTGTGCTCGCCGATTTCATGGATGGTGCAAATATTGGGATGGTTCAGGGCAGAGGCGGCCTGCGCTTCACGATTGAAGCGGCTCAGAGCTTGCGAGTCTGGCGCGATCCCGTCGGGCAGGAACTTCAAGGCCACAAAACGGTGGAGGGTCAGGTCCTCGGCCTTGTAGACGACGCCCATGCCGCCACCGCCGACCTTCTCGACGATGCGGTAGTGACTCAGCGTGTGGCCGAGCAGCGAATCTTGGCCGATGGCGTGGCTTGACATGAGGGAGGATGCTCCTTCCCCTCAGCCTCGGGCCGAATCGTAGGCCCAACTGCCAGGCAAGTCAACGAATCCCGGGCATGAGGCAACTTCAGTCATGAAATCGCGCGCGTCGGGAAGTCTGCTCGGCGCCTGTCCGGAATTCCGTTGACGCTATGCGGGACCCGAAATACAGTCGATTCAGTCGGCGGACCTTTGTCGGGCTCGCGAATGTCGAGCTGCGCTTTCGCAGTTAGTCCAAACATTAGGCGGAGAACCCGTGAGCCGCACCCTGTGGGCTGGCGTCGATATTGGGCGGGACCAAAACTGCCGTGGTGGTCTCCTCCGCCCCTCCAGAAGTTCTGAGCCGCATCGAGTTCGCCACTTTGCCCGAAAACGGCCCGGAGCCCGCAATACAGGGAATCAAGGCAGCACTCCACAAGATGCTGGCCTCGCTACACGCAACACCGGCCGCGCTGCGCGCGATCGGAATCAGTTGCGGCAGTCCCATGGACCGCAGCACGGGCGTTATCCAGGCGCCGCCCAATCTCTCCACCTGGATTGAAGTCCCCATTGTGGACATCCTAACCCGCGAATTCGCATGTCCCGTTGGCCTCGAGAATGATGCCAACGCGGGCGCCATTGCCGAACATCGCTTCGGTGCGGGGCAAAATACGCACAACATGCTGTTCCTGACCTTCGGCACAGGATTGGGCGCTGGCATTATCATCAATGACCAACTCTACGCCGGCACTAGCAATATGGCAGGGGAAATAGGACATGTGCGGCTTACACGCGGCGGTCCCGTCGGCTGCAACAAGGCCGGTTCCGCGGAAGGTTGGGCGAGTGGCGCGGGAATGGCCCAAATCGCTGAGCGCATATTGTCTGCGGCGCAGCGCAACGGCGATCACAGCTCCTTGTTCCAAATGCTCGCCGACCGGCGCCTAACTGCACGCGATGTGGGTCTGGCAGCACAATCAGGCGATGCGCTGGCGAAACGCGTCGTGAAAACCTGTGGTCAGAAGCTCGGGCTCGCACTTGCAATTCTCGTGGACGTTTTGAACCCGGAGTGCATCGTGATCGGAGGCCTGGCCTCGCGCCTGGGCGATCTGATTCTCGAGCCAGCACGGGAATCGCTGCGGAAGGAAGCCCTCAAATCCTCTGTACAAGCTTGCCGCGTCGTTCCTGCGCAACTCGGAGAACGGATCGGCGATGTCGCTGCGTTATGTATTGCCATGGATGCAAGTTCAGATGGTTGAAGACGGCGGAAAGGGGAGTCGACCCGCCATGAACAGCTTTGAAACGACCCTGGACGAATGCCTCGCCACGATTGAATCGCTTCGCGGCATGTCTCCTGTCCTGCGAAATGCTGCCGACCGTTGCCTCGCCGCCTTGAAGCGCGGTGGCAAACTCCTGGTTTGCGGAAACGGCGGCAGCGCCGCTGAAGCACAACATCTAACCGGCGAACTTGTCGGCCGATACAAGGAGGACCGGCGCCCGCTGGCCGCCATTACACTCGCCGCCGATCCTGCCGTCTTGACCTGCGTCGCGAACGATCACGGATTCGAAGACATTTTTTCGAGGCAAGTCCGCGCCCTCGGACGCCCGGGCGACGTCCTGGTCGCATTTACCACCAGCGGAAAATCACCCGACGTTATTCAAGCGCTGAAAGCAGCGCGAGAAATGGGCGTCGAATCAGTTGCGTTCCTGGGGCGCGACGGTGGTCCTGCACTGCCGCTTACCGATTGCGCCCTGCTGGTCAAGCATCAGGACACCGCCCGAATTCAGGAGGCTCATCAATTCCTGATGCATTGCCTCATGGATTTGATTGAATCGGGATTGAGCGAGTAGGCAGGGTCAGTTTTTCTTTTCTACGGGCGTGACTCACTTCCTCCCGTCGACGCTGCCAAAAGATACCAGGCTGCGTGCGGCAGCCATTGTTCTCCCCAGCGCCAGTCATTGTCCGCGCCCGTTTGCCGGTACCGCAACAGGTAATCAATGTCGCTTTCGTCGCGGAATCCGGCGGTGATTCCGTTTGAAATTCCGCCCGGCGCGTTCGTGAATTCCCACGAGTCGAAATACATATAAGGCGGGTTATAGCGCCCGACACCATTCAGCATGCACGAATCGAACGGATTCAACCCCAGAATCCAGCTCAGTTGGCTCGTGGCAAAGACTTCGAGCTGCTTGCGGAAGCTCGCATCCTGCGGAAACGCAAGTTCCGCAAGGCGCGCTGCCGCCGCCATGGAAGCCAGGCGCGCGTTCTCTCCTTGCCACCACGGAGCCGCATCGCTTTTGTGCGGAAAGAAGAAACTCGTGTGGCGCAATCCGGTTTTGTCCCGTACATACTCGCGGCTGTAGCCGAACGGATTGTTCACCTCGGAAGTAATCGCGAACTCGAATTGCAATGATTTCCTCACCACATCCAACACACGCTCTTTCTCGACGGGATTGGCGATCTCCGCGTAATAAAGCAGGCTCACGACCGGAAAACCGCCATCCGAAGCGTGGAAGAACGGACGCTCACCATCATCCGCGCGCCAATAGTTCCGGTAACCCCCTGCGCTGATCTGGCGAGCCATGAGATTCTTGGCGCCGCGGTCTGCGGCTTGCTTGTATCTCTCCTTGTGCGTTGCGCGATACAGTTCCGTAGCGGCGGCCAAAACGCAATAGTCATCGACAATATTTTCCTTGCCGTCGTTCGTCAGCTTGAGATTGTTCTTCTCCAGATAGGCAAAAGCGTCTTCAGCCGCCTTCAGATAATCAGAACTGCGAAACTCCCCGGATACCGGATATGTGCTCGCCATCGCCAGCGCCGCAATCGCGATTCCCCCTCCGGATCGATAGCTCACTTCATATTCGAGATCGTTGTTGGCGCTCTCAACCATGCCCTTCGCTCCTTTGCCGGGAGCGCTCTCGATCCCGAAGTGCTTCATCTCGCCCGCGATCCGCCGTTCTTCAGGAACTTGCTTGACGCTCCCCGTGGAAACGGAACGGTAGAACGAGCCATCCGGAACCTTCATTCGCACCAGGTAGTCGGCGCCGAACATGGCCTCATCGAGGAGCCGCACTTTGTATCGCGCGAATCCTTCAAGCCCGCGCGGATTTGCCTTTTCGTAACTCTGGAGCAGGCTGTAGACGACCAGCGGAATCTGCTGCGGATTAAAATATGTTGAAAATGACAGGTGCGAAAAATGTTTGCCGTAGTCTCCCGTCGCATCCCACCATCCGCCGTGCGCGTCAACCGTTCCAGGTTTCGAGCCGTCGAACTTCAGATGCCTGTCAGCCTTGTCCATCTCGCCCGAACTGCGTTCGTCTTTGAAGTAGTAGATGACGTCGGAAACCGTGTTGCGCTCCAGCAGGTTTTTCTGTACGGCAAACGGAAACGATCGGACGCTTCCTGCGTTCGTTTTGCACTCCAAGTAGTACTTGCCTTCAACGACAAATGAGTCGAAGTCGAGTGTCCAAAAATACCAATCCCTCCACTTCTGAACAGGACCCGCTGCCTTTGGGCTGATCGCCAGAACTTCTTTGTCTGTGCCTTCGTCCTTTAAGGCGCAGCCGGCCACGGCATCGTTCGCCTGGCCCAGGATCACCGCGTGTTTCGGCCCGTTCGTTTCGTATCCAAGATGGTTGGTCAGGATTTTTTGCTGGCCCGCAGAAGATTGCCCCACCACTACAAATGCAGAGACAATGAATAAAAGCAGCTTCATGTAGGTTTTCATAACGTTCTCCGGCCGGGAGCCTACATCCAAAGACGCGCTGCCGGGTCGTCATTCGACTGATTTTTTGATGATTCGACGACGAGCAGACGTTTGCTGAGGAAACACCAAGGCGGCGTTGACTTGTCGCGTTTATTTGTATCCTGAACGAGTAGCCGCAGGAAGGAAACTGCCGCAGGTATTAACGCAAGCGGATGGCGAGGTTGTTGACAGTCTGCCCGCCGAAATTCGCGGGCCAGATCGGGACGAGAGATCCTATTCGAGCTACTCCGCCTCATCCCCTCGTTGCATGTACGATTTCGCGATAGCGTCGTTCAGCCTCTTCGCGGCGGCGGGGCAAGTCGCGCGTGATTGGCTTCTCATCAAGCACCTTTGCCAGGCGGTCCTTCAATATCCTTGCCTTCTCTTCGGCGATCGCTTCTCGACGCTTCCGCCACTTCCAAATCAAATTGAAGAAGCTCATGATTTGCTGGGTTCCTCTACCGTAAGAATGCCGAGCGCCTTCGCCTGCGACCATAGTACGAGTGTCCCGCAGTACTAATCCTCGGTTTCCCCTCGGTCTAGGACTAGCCGCAAAGCACCTGCCTGGTCTTGCCCTGGCCACATACCCGCCGCAGCGTAATTGTCAGCAAACCGCGGCCATGCCCGCCGTTACCTGGCGAAGGGTAGACCTGTCCCGGTCTTGCGGATAAGATTCCCTGCATGATCCCGGAACTGAGTGTGGCCTTGCCGGTTGATGTATCGGAGGCGACCCGTTTAGCTCGCGAAATTTGGGGACTCGAGGTTTCCGCCCAATCCCTTCCGGGCGAATATGACGACAATTTTCACGTGTCATCGTCTGACGGCCGTGAATTCGTGCTCAAGATCATGCATCCTGCGAGGGAGCGGTCCTTCATCGACATGCAGTCCGAAGCTCTGCAACATTTGCAGAGCCATGCGCCGCAAATCCCCCTTGCGCGCGTAGTCCCTACGCCGAACGGCGAGGCTTACGCGGTAGCAACAATTTCCGACCACACGAAGCGCTTCGTCTGGTTGCTCACTTTCCTTCCCGGGACAGTTCTTGCCGACGTCAATCCGCGCAGCCCTGATCTGTTGCGCGACCTCGGGAGAGTCCTCGGTGACATGGACCTGGTGCTGGCCGGCTTTTCGCATCCGGCCACCCATCGCCAACTGAAATGGGACCTCTCGCGTGCGGGTTGGATTCGCGACCACCTCCATCGCATCGAAAATCCCGCCCGCCGCGCCTTCGTTGAACGCTTTCTTGCGTTGTATGAATCCGATGTCGTGCCTGCGCTCCCGTCTCTTCGCCGTAGCGTGATCTATGGCGACGCCAACGATCACAACGTGCTCGTCAGCGCGCCTTGGCCGCAACCCCGCACGGTCACCGGCTTGATCGACTTTGGCGACATGCATCATGGCCTTACCGTCTCCGAGGTTGCAATCGCAGCAGCTTACGCGATCCTGGGTTGTAAGGATCCTTTGCAAGCTGCTGCCGCTGTCGTGACTGGCTACCACAGCGCTCATCCGCTCGACGCCCAGGAAATAAAACTTCTTTATGCTCTCATCGCCATGCGCCTCGCCGTCAGCGTAACGAATTCCGCGTATCGCAAGGCTTTCGTCCCCCATGATCCTTACGTGACCATCAGCGAGCCAGCTGCTTGGGAAGCGCTTGAAAAGCTGGGAAAGGTCCATCCAAGATTCGCGCACTACACTTTTCGCGATGCGTGCGGTTTAGCTGCCGTACCCCAAGCTGAACAGGTAAGGCGTTGGCTTGCATCTTGCGCGCCGACTGCAGCTTCCATTCTTGACACGGATTTGCATGCTGCGCCGAGCATCGTGTTTGATTTGAGCGTAGGCAGTACCCTCCTTGGGGCCAACCCGCAGAACGCAAACGTGCATGACGCCACGCGAATAATTTTCGAGAAAATAAAAGCGGCCGGCGCATCCGTCGGAATCGGCCGCTACAACGAAGCCCGCCTGGTTTACACGTCATCTCTATTTGGCTCTGCGGAAAATCCAACGGACGAGCGCCGCACGATTCATCTCGGCTTGGACCTCTTCGTCCCGCCCGGCACACCGGTCCGCGCTCCGCTCGAAGGTGTCGTCCACGCCACGGCGATCAACGCGGCGCCACTCGACTACGGCCCGGTTATCATTCTTCGCCACACCACCCCTGAGGACATCGAGTTTTTCACGCTTTATGGCCATCTCTCTCGAGAAAACCTCGATTCCCTGCACGTCGGCCAGCATATCGCGGTCGGCGAGCCCTTCGCTCGCATCGGCGACGCGCACGAAAATGGCGGCTGGTCACCTCATGTTCATTTTCAAGTCATCATTGACTTGCTCGATCTCGGCACAGATTTTCCCGGCGTCGCTTATGCTTCGCAGCCCAAGAGCTGGACCTCCCTCTCGCCCGATCCGAATCTCTTGCTCGCCATTCCTGCCGAGCGATTCCCGCCAGAAGAGCCTGGTCTTGCTGCCACGCTGGCTACTCGCCGCACATTCCTCGGCAAGAATCTCAGCGTCTCCTATCAACGGCCGCTGAAAATAGTCCGCGGCTGGATGCAATACCTTTACGACGACACCGGGCGCGCGTTTCTCGACGTTTTCAATAATGTTCCGCTTGTGGGACATAGCCATCCGCGCGTCGTGCACGCCGTAGAAGAGCAAGTCGCGTTGCTGAACACGAACACGCGCTATCTGCACGATAACGTCAACCGCTACGCGCAGCGTCTGATTCAATTGCTCCCCGAACCACTCCGCGTCTGCTACTTCCTGAACTCCGGGAGCGAAGCAAACGAGTTGGCCCTGCGTCTTGCGCGCGCGCGTACCGACTGCGAGGATGTTCTGGTTCTCGAGCATGCCTACCACGGGCACACGAACGCGCTGATCGACATCAGCCCTTATAAATTCAATGGGCCGGGAGGACGCGGGCGCAAGCCCTGGGTCCACGTCGCGTCGATTCCGGACGATTACCGCGGCCCGTACAAGCGGGAAGATCCGGAGGCCGGTAACAAATACGCGCGGCACATCGCGGAAATCCTGGAAGAGATGCGGAAGGAAGACCGCTGCCCTGCCGCTTTCATCGCCGAGACGCTTCCGAGTATCGCAGGTCAAATTGTTTTGCCGCCGGGTTACCTGGCAGAAGCCTATTCTCACGTCCGCGCAGCAGGCGGAGTATGTATCGCCGATGAAGTGCAAGTCGGCTTCGGTCGCCTAGGTACGCACTTCTGGGGATTCGAGAGTCAAAATGTCGTGCCGGACATTGTTGTGCTGGGCAAGCCGATCGGCAACGGATTCCCACTCGCGGCCGTAGTCACCACCGACGAGATTGCAGCCAGCTTCGATAATGGGATGGAATTCTTCAGCACGTTTGGCGGGAATCCCGTGGCGTGCGCCGCCGGCCTCGCCGTTCTGGATGTTCTGGAGGAAGAGCATCTTCAACAAAACGCGCTGCGCATAGGACAGCATCTGATCAACCGCCTCCGAGAATTACAAGAAAAACACGCGCTCATCGGCGATGTCCGCGGTTCAGGGCTTTTCTTGGGCATCGATCTCGTTTGCGATCGCGCGACGCGCGAGCCAGCACCCCAGCAAGCCTCGTACGTCGCCAACCGTTTGCGCGAATGCGGCGTTCTTACCGGCACTGATGGTCCGCATCACAATGTCCTCAAGCTGCGCCCGCCTCTGATTTTCTCCGCGGCGGACGCGGATTTATTCGTCGCGATCTTGGCGGAGATCTTGCAGGAAGACGGCGCTCAGCCCAACACTCTCGTCACTCCGAAGCGAATGCCTTAGTCCGTCCGTTCGCTTTCCGCTCGGGCCCCGCGCAAGAGTTCCCTTCCGCGCAAAGCGCGGTGACTCGCGTCACTGAGCCAGATCCGTTCTTCGTAGTGAAATTCGCACGGAGAAACACGTTGACACTCCAACGCTTGCGCGGGTATACCCATCACGGTCTGCGTCATTTCGCGCCGGCAGAATCCGGTGCCAGGGCCCACACATGCGAACAGTCTTGAAGCTTCAGGCTTTTCTTGCCTTAGGTGTAATCCTTATTTTCGCGCGAGGGCAGGCAGCGCCCCCATCCCTTCCTCAATTCCACCCAGACGCCATGAACACCGTGCTCTATGGCGTCGCCTACTATCCGGAATACATGCCCTATGAGCGCCTCGACAAGGATGTCGATCTGATGCACCAAGCCGGAATCAGCGTCGTGCGCGTCGGAGAATCGAGTTGGGGATTGTGGGAACCGCAGGACGGCCGGTTCGAATACGCGTGGATGGACCGCCTCGTCGACAAAATGGGCCAAGCGGGAATCCATGTCATTCTCGGAACGCCGACCTATTCCATTCCGGCTTGGATGTACAAAGAGCATCCGGAAATAGTGGTCACCAAGCTGAACGGGCAGTACATGTATTACGGTCTGCGGCAACAAACGGATCTGCTGAATCCCGCGTTTCGTTTCTACTGCGAACGCGTCATCCGCAAGATTCTGGAGCATTACAGGAATAATTCGACAGTTGTCGGCTTCCAGATCGACAACGAAACATCGTCAGCCGGCGCCGCCAACCACGATGTTCAGGTTGGCTTCCAGGAGTATTTGAAAAAGAAGTTCGGCACAGTCGACGAACTCGACAAAATCTGGGGGCTCAACTACTGGGGTCAGCGCTTGAATGATTGGACCGAACTCCCTCCCCGCGAAGGAATCATTAATCCCGGCTGGAAATTGGAGTGGGAACGCTATATGCAGTGGCTGACTACCGATTTCCTGACTTGGCAGGCCGCCATCGTGAATGAATACAAACGGCCCGATCAATTCATTACGCACGATTTCGCAGGTCCGCCTCGCCCCGAAGTCGACGAGCAAGGTGTCGCTCAGGCGCTCGACGTTGTTGCCGCGAATCCGTATCACGGCACGCAAGACGCCTTCGACGGCAAAGGCTCAACTTACGAGGGTGACTATTCTCGCTCGCTCAAACACACGAACTATCTGATCACGGAGACAAACGCCGAAGCCATCGGCTGGGATTCCGCCGGCCAGTTTCCGCCCTACGACGGCCAGTTGCGCCTCGACGTGTACACGCACGTCTCCTCCGGCGCCAACATGGTCGAGTACTGGCATTGGCACTCGATTCATTACGGGCAGGAAACGTACTGGAAGGGTGTGCTCGGCCACGATCTCGAGCCCGGCCGCGCCTACGCGGAAGTGAGCCGCACCGCGCACGAATTGCTGAAGATTGGCCCCGAGATTGTCGACCTCAAGCGCAAGAACGACGTCGCCATTCTCTATAGCCGCGATTCTCATTACGGCATCGAGTTCATGAAGTTCAGCGACCGCGACAATTACCAGACCGTCCTGCACCGGATGTATGGCGCGCTGTATCGCGAAAATGCCGGCGTCGATTTCGTTTTTCCCGACAGCACGAATTTTGCCGATTATAAGGTGATCGTTGTTCCTTCGCTTTACATCGCAAGCGATCAACTCCTCGCCCGCCTCAGCGATTATGTCCATGCTGGCGGAAATCTTGTGGTCGCCTTCAAGAGCGGCTTCTGCAACGAATATTCTACGGTGCGTTGGGAACGCGCTCCCGGCCCGCTTCGAAAAGCGGCAGGCCTCAGCTACCAGGAGTTTTCTAATTTGCGTGAGCCCCTCAAGCTCAAGGGCGATCCTTTCCACGTCGGCGAACAGAACAAGGTATCCGACTGGGCCGAAATGCTTTTGCCCGAAGGCGCTGAGCCGCTCGCCTTTTATGACCATCCCTTTTTTGGCAAATACCCGGCGATCACGCGCAACCACTTCGGCAGCGGCACGCTGACGTACGAGGGCACGTTGCTTTCAGACCAACTGCAGGAGCGCGTGCTGCTCGACGTCATGAAGATGGCGGGCATTGCAGGTCCCGACCAGAACCTGCCCGCGTCCGTTCGCGTGAAGCACGGCGTGAATCGTGCCGGCAAAACCTTGCATTTCTACTTGAACTATTCGAGCGATGCGCAGTCGTTCGCCTACCCATATCGCGCGGGCGTTGACCTCCTGACTCAAACGAATTTCGTGCCCTCGCAAAGAGTGACCCTGAAGCCGTGGGATCTCGTCATCGTGGAAGAAAAGTGAAGCGCTCGTCCCGCACGTTTCAGCGCGGCGCGCGAATTTCGTTCCATACCCGGAGATCACAACAATGCTAAAGACGCGTACAACTCTGTCGATTTTGTTCCTCGCCGTATCCATTCAATTGGCGCTGGCGCAAACGCAAACGCCGCCCGCCGATGTCGAAAAACGCGTCGAAGCGCTTCTGGCTCAAATGACCCTGCAGGAGAAGATCTATTTGATCGGCGGTGTGAACAGCATGTTCACTCACGCAATTCCGCGCCTCGGCATCACCTCGCTCAAAATGTCCGACGGCCCGCTGGGAGTTCACGACTATGGTCCCACTACGGCCTATCCCGCCGGAATCGCTCTAGCCGCTTCCTGGGATACCGATCTGGCCAAGCGAGTTGGCGCTTCGATGGGCCGCGATGCGCGGGCGCGCGGCGTCAATATCATTCTTGCGCCCGGACTGAACATCTATCGCGCGCCCATGAACGGCCGGAACTTCGAATATTTCGGCGAAGATCCTTATCTCGCCTCGCGGATGGCCGTTTCGGTTGTGGAAGGCATGCAGTCGCAGAACGTGATCGCCACGATCAAGCACTTCGTAGCCAACAATATGGAATATGGCCGCAACGATCACAGTTCGGATGTGGACGAGCGCACGTTGCGCGAAATTTATTTGCCGGCGTTCGAAGCGGCGGTTCGCGAGGCCCACGCCGGCGCGGTCATGAACGCGTACAACCTCGTCAACGGCGAGCACATGACCCAAAACCCGCATTTGAATAAGGAAATCCTCAAGGATGAATGGGGATTCAAGGGCATCCTCATGTCCGATTGGGACGCAACTCACGATGGTGTAGCAGCGGCAAATGGCGGGCTCGACCTCGAAATGCCCTCTGCAGTCCACATGACTCCTGAGAATCTGCTCCCCGCCATTCAGCGCGGCACTGTCTCCGTCTCAACCATCGACGATAAAGTGCGCAGGATTCTCCGCATCGGCATCCAGCATGGTTTCTTCGATCACGAGCAGACCGATCCCAACATCCCCCTGTACGACCAGCAGGGACGCGAACTCACCCGCGAAGAAGCTCGCGACTCCATGGTTCTGCTCAAAAACGGCGGCAATCTGCTTCCGCTCGACAAATCAAAGTTGAAAACGATCGCGGTCATTGGCCCCGACGCTTACCCGGCCGTGATCGGAGGCGGCGGAAGCTCCCAGACGCAACCGTTCGAGCAGGTCAGCTATCTCGAAGGTATTAGCAATTATCTCGGCACGAGCGCGAACGTCCTCTACGCGTCCGACTCAGTTCCCGCCGATGAAGTTGCCGCGAAAACTGAACTTCACACCGCGCCGGGCGGTCCCGTTGGATTGGCTGCCGAGTATTTCGATAACCCGGACCTGGAAGGTGCGCCAGCGTTGAAGCGGGTCGACTCCCGCGTCAACTTCGACTGGGGTGATGGAGGCTACGCCACCGGACATCCCGCGGAGAGTTTTTCGGCGCGCTGGGTCGGCTACTACATCCCGAGCGCCACGAGCGACTACACCTTTTACGTTTCCGCGGACGATGGCGCAAGGCTCTTCCTCGACGACGAGCGCGTCATCAATGACTGGTCCCAGCACTCCGAAACGCTCGACACCGTCACGAAACATTTGAACGCCGGCCATCCTTACAAACTGCGACTCGAGTATTTCCAGGCCGGAGGCTCCGCCGCTGCCCGCCTGGGCGTCATCGACGTGAAAGATGTTGTCGGCAGGCAAACGAAACCACTGGCGGCGCGAGTCGATGCTGTGATTCTCTGCGTCGGCTTCGATCCTTCCACAGAAAGCGAAGGAGCGGACCGCACCTTCAGCCTGCCCGGCGGTCAGGACGAACTGATCCGTCAAATTTCAAGCGTCAACAAAAATACCGTCGTCGTGCTCACCGCAGGCGGCAATGTCGGCATGCAAGGCTGGATCGATCGCGTGCCCGCCATTCTGCACGCGTGGTATCCGGGTGAAGAAGGCGGCACGGCGTTGGCGCAGGTGCTCTTCGGCGATTTCAGCCCTTCGGGCAAGCTGCCCGCGTCATTCGAGCGCCGTTGGGAAGATAGTCCCACCTTCCACACTTATTATCCTCAAAGCGATAAGCGCGTCGCTTACACGGAGGGAATCTTTCTTGGGTATCGCTACTACGACAAATCCGCCACAAGACCCCTTTTCCCCTTCGGCTTTGGGCTTTCCTACACGCGATTTCAATACAGCAATCTGACCGTCACACCGCCGCAGAGCGCCAGCCCTGATTCCGTCGCTGTATCTTTCGACGTCAGGAATGTGGGCAATCGGCCCGGCGCGGAAATAGCGGAACTGTATGTGGGCGATTCGCACTCGAGCGTCCCGCGCCCCGTGAAGGAATTGAAAAGCTTCGCGAAAGTGTTCCTGCAGCCGGGCGAAACGAAGAGAGTCAGCCTGACGCTGAACCGCAGGTCTTTCTCCTATTACGATGTTAAGAACAAGCAATGGACGGCCGAGCCCGGAGATTTCGCGATCCTGGTGGGAAGTTCGTCCACACAAATCGAACTGACCGGCAAATTCAGTCTGACTAAATGAGCGGTGCCTGACTGGGGGTAATGCCGTTCGAAAGTGTTAGGCAAATGAGCTGGAAACCCATTTTCATCGCCGTGGTCTTCGGACTCACATATGGAACCGTCCGTGCCGATCCAACGCTTCCGCATCTCTTCGGCGATCACATGGTCTTGC
>Ga0187815_10000317_pt1 | contig 23952 bp, 26 predicted proteins | sample NC_S_5_FD_132962 | JGI IMG/M metagenome (GOLD analysis project Ga0187815, IMG submission 132962) | Wetland sediment microbial communities from Neuse River Estuary, North Carolina, USA - ASW-S_5 | ecosystem: Environmental > Aquatic > Freshwater > Wetlands > Sediment | place: USA: North Carolina...
GGGGCCGTTCTCGCCGCGCTTGAGGTCGTCGGCAAAGCGGGGATCGGAGAGCCATTGCTCTTCCTCGCCCATCAGCCTCGCCCAGCGGATGAACAGCGGATGGCCCGTCACCTGGCACAGCACCCAGCCGTCCTTGGTGCGGTAAATGTCGGCGGGCGCCGCGGTCTGGCCGAGATTGCCGGTGGGAACGCGATTGGCGCTGATGACGGCCTGCTCGATCAGCGTGGCGTTGGTGAAGGACAGCGCGGTCGCCAGCAACGCGCCCTCGACGATCTGTCCGCGCCCGCTTTTGCCGCGCTCGATCAGCGCGGCGAGCGTGCCGAACGCGCAATGCAGCGCGGTGCCGAAATCGACCCAATTCACCGCGGCCCGGTAAGGCGGATCGCCGGCCCCGGTCATGTACACCGAACCGGACATGACCTGGCCGACGCCGTCGAAGCCGACGCGGTCGGACCAGGGACCCGGCCCGCCGAAGGCGGTTGCCGTGGTCAGGATGATGTCCGGCTTGATTGCCTTCAGCTGCTCGTAGTCGAGCTTCATCGCCCGTAGCGTCTGCGGCGGCAGGTTGGCGACGACGACGTCAGCGGTCGCAACCAGCCGGCGCATCACCTCCTGGCCTTCGCCCTTCATCGGATCGAGCGTGATGCATTTCTTGTTGCGGTTGATCTGCAGGAACAGCGCGCCTTCGCCGCCTTCGCCGACCGGCGCCACAAAGCGGTCCTCGCTGCCGTCGCGCTTTTCCACGCGGATGACCTCGGCGCCGAACTCGGCCAGCAATGTCGCGCAATAGGGCCCCGCGATATAGCGCCCGAAATCGAGCACGCGGACCCCCTCCAGAACTCCCCCCATCGCCCACTTTCCCTGTGTTTCGATCAGATTACAGGGGCTGGTTTCCAGCGCAATTACATCTTAGTCCATTGATTTTGCTGGCAGATTCCGGACGCATAGCTCAGCGGGAGAGCGTTCCCCTCGCTCCGGGAGAGGTCCAAGCCTTGCGCGTCCAGCATCTTTTGTTTTCACCTTTCCTCCGCTACCTTCGGACCGGCGCTAGTCGTGTGTCAGGGGTAATTCATGCGCAACATGATCCTGAGAGTGAGGCCATGGTCGCCGTCGGCGTTTCTCGCGGCCCTGGCGGCGATCGCGCTGGCTGCGTCGATCCAGGAGCTGTTCGCCATCATGGGCGCCAAGCTCTATTTCGCTTCCTTCTTTCCCGCGATTCTTGTTGCGAGCCTGCTGGCGGGCGCGCCGGCCGGCATCTTCGCGACGCTGTTGACGATCCCGGTCGTGTGGTGGGCGTTCATGCCGCCCTACTTCGAGTTCGTACCGCCCAGCACTGACGACTATCACCGCATGGTCATGTTCGTGCTCGGCAGCGCGCTCGTCGTCTCCTTTGCCAATCTCTATCGCGAAGCGCTCGTCCTGTTCCGGAAGTAACGGCCGATGCCGGCGCAAAAGATCATGATCTGGGTCATGACCACCGTCGGCGGCACGCTCGGCCTGTTCGCGCCGGTCGGCGTGGTCAAATGGCTGCTGCAGCGCGAGCCCGAGGATGCGGGCATCCTCACTTTCTTCTTTCTGCCGGTCTGGTGCCTGTTGGTGGTGATCGGCCTGCTCGCCGGACGCAGGTTCGGCGTCGCGCTGGTTGGCCTCGGACGCGCCGTGCAGCGCTAAAGCGCCGTCATGCCCTAATCACTTCCCCGCCTGCCGCACCGCCAGCGCCGGCTTGCTCACGCCGTCGAGGCCGCTCAGCATCAGGACCGTGAGCAGCGCATTCTGCGGGCCCATCCAGGCATCGGTCGGCTTGTACCATTCGTTGCGCGAGTGCCAGTTGCCGCCCTCGCCGCCGCCGCCGATGGTCACCGCGGGAATGCCGAGCGACATCGCGACGTTGGAGTCGGTGCTGGCGCCGCCAAAGGTCGCCTTGCGGCCGTTCGCGATGGTCGAGACGGCGCGCTGCGTCGCCAGCACGACCGGCGAATCCATCGAGACAATGCCGGCGGGCCGGTCGCCGATCAGCTTGATCTCGACGCTGATCTTGTCGCTGTTCCAGCGCGCGTTCTCCTCCACGACCGCCTGCTTGACGAGACCAAGCAGCCTCTCCTCGAGCTTGAGCAATTCCTCGGTCGAGTTCGAGCGCATGTCGACCGCCATTCGGGCCTCCGCGGCAATCGCATTCACCGACGTGCCGCCGCTCACCGTGCCGACGGTGAAAGTGGTCTTCGGCTCCGCCAGCGTCCGCAATTCCGATATCTTTGCGATCGCGCGGCCCATGGCGTGGATGGCGCTGGGCAGGCCGAACTCCTGGAAGGAATGGCCGCCGGGCCCCTTGAAGATCATCTCGTAGCGGTGGCTGCCGGTCGACTGGTTGACGACGCGGCTGATGCCGAGCCCGTCGATGGAGATGAAGCCGTCGATATCCCTGTGGTCCCTGAACAGCGCCTTGACGCCGCGGAGATTGCCGAGCTCCTCCTCGCCGACCGTGCCGACGATCAGGAGATCGCCGACGGTGGCAATGCCGTTCTCGTTCATCGCCTTGACCAGCGAGAGCAGCGCGGCGAGCCCGCGCGAGTCATCGCCGATCCCCGGTGCCACGATGACCCCGTCCTTTTCCTTCACCGTGACGTCGACGCCTTCCGGAAACACGGTGTCGAGATGCGCCGACACCACCAGCTTCGGCCGCCCGCCGCCGGTGCCCTTGCGCAGCGCGATGACATTGCCTTCGCTGTCGATGGCGGCGTCCTTGAAGCCGAGCTCCTGCATCCGCTTCAGGTAATATTCGGCGCGAATCTTCTCCTTGAACGGAGGCGCCGGAATTTCGGTGATGCGCTTCTGCTCATCGAGCGCGCGCGCATCGTCGGCCTTGATGTCGTCCAGCGTCTTGACGACCTTGGCATTGGCAAGCAGCGCCTGGAGCGTCGCGTCCATGGACGGCGCCTGCGCAAAGGCCGGAGTGACAAGCAAGAGCGTTGCGGCGATCGATGCCTTGAATTTCATTGCGGTCCCTCCCCAGAATGGCGATCCGTAGGGCGGATTAGCCGAAGGCGTAATCCGCCGTTCCTCGCGCAGGTGTCGGCGGATTACGCTTCGCTAATCCGCCCTATGTCAAACCTTTATCCCGCAACCGGACGGCAAACCATTCCGACAGCTCCCGGTCGATCACCCCGCCGAGAAAGACGTCGGACGACTTCACCTTTCCCTTGGCCAACACCAGCAATATGCCGACGCGGTAGGCGAACCACACATGCGGGTCGGTCATCCCGCGCAGCTTGTGGTGATCGTGCTCGATCGGCTGGTGGTTGGTCGCCTTTCGCACTTCCACCGCCAGCAGGTTTTCCGGCACGGCGCGGCGGTGCACGACGATGTCGGGGAAGATCGACTTGCCTAGCTCGTCATCGGTCGAAACGATGCTCCCGTGCGGCAGCTTCAAGAGCCGCTCGCCGAGCCGGTTATAGTCGCAATCGACCTCCCAGCCGTCGAACTGCCTTTCCAGATAGACTGCCATCCGGTGCGTCAGCGTTCGCTCGCCGAGGTCCCTGTCGAACAGCGGACCCTCGCGGGCGTAAAATTCCTCAATTGCCTTGACGACCTTCTCCAGCTCCGCGCGCATCCGTTCCCCCAACCCGCGCGGCGTTGAACGGCCGCGCTACATCTGCACCTCGATCAGCCGTGGGCCCGGCTCGGCCATGGCCTCTTCCAGCGCCTTGTTGAACTCGTCCGCCGTCGTCACCGCGCGTCCGGGCACGCCCATGCCCCTGGCGAGCGCGACGAAGTCGATGGTCGGCCGGTCGATCTTCAGCATGTCGATCGCACGCTGTCCCGGCTCGCCCGCGCCCACCCCGTCGAACTCGCCGCGCAGAATCTGGTAGATGCGATTAGCGAACACAATCGTGACAACGTTGAGGCCTTCGCGCGCCTGGGTCCACAACGCCTGGATCGTGTACATCGAGGACCCGTCGCCGACCATGCAGATCACCTTGCGGTCGGGACATGCAACCGCAGCACCAGTGGCGACCGGCGGGGAGAAGCCGATCGAGCCGCCCATGTTCTGCAGCCAGTCATGGGGCTTCGCCGCCGCGGTCGGCGGGAAGAACTGCCGGCCTGTGGTGATGGACTCGTCGACCACGATGGCGTTTTCCGGGATCGCCATGGCGATCGCCTGCGCGATATTGGCGTGGTTCAGCGCTCCGGTGGGCTTGGCGATGTCCATCGGCTTCTGCGGCACCACATCGGCGGGCCTGGCGCCAAGCGCGCCGGCCAGCGCCTCCAGTGCCGCGACCGAATTCTCGCCGATATCGGTGACGCGATGCACCTCGCAGCCCTCGGGCTTGAGCATGCTCGGCTTGTTCGGATAGGCGAAGAAGGCCACGGGATCGTTGGCCTCGATCAGGACGATGTTCTTGAAGTCCTTCAGGATCGGCAGTGCCTGCTCGATCACATAGGGGATGCGGTCGATGGCGAAGCGGCCGCGGCCGCGCGCCATCTTTGGATTATAGGTCTGGCCCATCACCTTGCAGCCGGTCTTGCCGGCGATCTGCTGGGCCAGCGCCAGCCCCCGTTCGGTGAGCGCGCTGCCGGTAAGCAGGAGCAGGTTCTGCGCGCCGCCATTACGCAGGACCTTCGCGGCGTTGTCGACCGCCTGCGAGGAATAATTGGCGCGCTGCATTTCGCCGTTCACCTGCGCGATGCCATCGGCCTCGTTCCAGGCGGTGTCGGCAGGCAGGATCAGGGTCGCGATCTGCGGCGGCGAGCTCTTTGCGGCGACAATCGCGGCAGCGCCGTCGGCAGCTACCGACTTGGCGTCCGGCGAGGTGCGCACCCAGGCCGACATCGGCCGGGCCAGGCCCTCGATGTCGGAGGTCAGAGGCGCGTTGTAGCCGATGTGGTAGGTGGCGTGCTGGCCGACGATGTTGACGATGCCGGAATTGGCCTTCTTGGCGTTGTGCAAATTGGCAAGGCCGTTGGCGAGCCCGGGGCCGAGATGCAGCAGCGTCGAGGCCGGCGTGCCCTTCATGCGATAATAGCCGTCGGCCGCGCCCGTCACCACGCCCTCGAACAGGCCAAGCACGCAGCGCATGCCCTCGACGCGATCGAGCGCCGCGACAAAATGCATCTCCGAGGTGCCGGGATTGGTGAAGCAGACGTCCACGCCGCCCGCGACCAATGTCCGCACCAGACTTTCCGCACCATTCATCGTTTCGCCCCTGTCGCGTTCGTTTGCCGGATTACTTCCCTTAATTCCCGGCAGATGAACCATTGTTCACGCGTTTCGTCAAAGCTTTAGCAGGCATTGCTGCCATGGCCCCCGGCATGTTGTCTTTTTTAACCGGCTGCAACGAAAATGCCGCGGTAACAGGCTCGTTGGTTGCAGAAGCGTTCCCGTTATGGCCTGTCTGGCCGTGACCACTGAAATTGATTTGCGGGGAAAAAGATGAATCGGGGGCTGGGGTTGTTGTGCGCGGCGGTGGCGATGCTGGCGGCGGGCCACGCGCAGGCGCAATTCCTTGATATGCGCGACATCATGGGCGGCGGGCCGAATTTCCGCGGCGGAGGCTATGGCGGCGGCAGCCCGATCGCACGCACCACCGTGATGCTCGAGACCAATTATGCGCCCGGGACCATCCTGATCAACACCGCCGAGCGGCGGCTCTATCTGGTGCTGCCGGGTGGCCAGGCGCTGCGCTACGGCATCGGCGTCGGTCGCGACGGTTTCCGCTGGAGCGGAACCCACCGCGTTACCGCAAAGAAGGAATGGCCGTCCTGGACCCCGCCGGCGCAGATGCTGCGCCGCCGCCCCGACCTGCCGCGCCACATGCCCGGCGGCATCGACAATCCGCTCGGCGCACGCGCGATGTATCTGGGCTCGACGCTCTACCGCATTCACGGCTCCAACGAGCCGGAGACGATCGGACAGGCGGTGTCGTCCGGCTGCTTCCGCATGACCAACGAGGACGTCGTCGACCTCTATAACCGCGTACCGGTGGGCACGGTTGTGGTGGTGAAGAACTAGTTCCGCGCGAACGGAATCCATTGGCATCACCGCCTGCGGGCCTTGCGCGCGCCCGCTTCCAGTGTCAGCGTCGTGACAATGAACAGACTTCGCCGCCACACCCTCTTGATCGCGACGGCGCTGGCAGCGTTGACGATCGGGACCGCCCTGCCCGTGCCGGCGGCGGCCGAACTGCCGGCGATCGCCGCGCGCCAGCGGGCCGAGAAAAAGATCTTTACCGACAGCGAGATCGTCGAAGGTTTCATGAAGACGGCGTTCGGCGCCGAATATCAGCTGGCAGGTCGCGTCGACCGCATCCGCAAATACGAGGTGCCGGTACGCGTGTTCGCCGACGGGCGCGCCGACCGCAAGGCGCAGGTCGCCAAGATCGTCGCCGACATCGCCGCGCGGGTGCGCCATCTCGACATCGCCATGGCCGACGATGACGACAAGGCCAACGTGCTGGTCACGCTGGTGCGCGACCGCGATCTGTTCCGCACCATCTCGCGCTTCTACGGCGGCGAGCGCGCCAAGGAGATCAAGACCTCGCTCGACCCGCAATGCCTCTCCGGATTCCGCAAGAACGAGAAATTCGAGATCCAGCATTCCGACGTGATCCTCACCGTCGACAATGGCGACTTCGTTTTCTTCGACTGCGCCTATGAGGAGCTGTTGCAGTCGCTCGGCCCGATCAACGACACCGCGACCGTGCCGTGGACCATGTTCAACGACAACGTTTCGATGGGCTATTTCGACATCTACGACCAGTATCTGCTCAACCTGCTCTACGATCCCCGCATCAAGGCCGGCATGACCGTGCAGGAAGTGAAGGCGGTGCTGCCCGCGGTGCTCGCCGACGTGCGGACGTGGGTCAAGCAAGTGAACAATCTGGAGGAGTGACCGCGGCTTTCGGCTTGCTCTGTCCGGAACCGCTGCAGGCAGAGTCGAAGAAAGGAGCAGCCGGTGCTCTCCAGGCTCAGGCAATGGTCCTTCGCATTGAAGCGGGATGCCCATGCCATCTATCTTGCGGCACGCGATCCGCGCGTGCCCTGGCATGCGAAAGCTCTTGGAATTGCCGTCGCCGCTTACGCCTTTTCTCCGATCGATCTGATACCGGACTTCGTGCCGGTACTCGGCTATCTCGATAACCTGATCATCGTTCCGCTCGGGATTGCCCTGGCGGTGAAACTGATTCCGCCGGAGCTGATGCGCGAGCATCGCGCGCGGGCGACCGCCGCGCAGAATCGACCTGTCAGCATCGCTGGCGCCACACTGATCGTCATGGTCTGGCTCGCGGCGATGGCATTCACGACGCTTGCTGCTTACCGCTGCCTTTCGCCACCGCTTTCGCATGGGTAAGCGCCATTATTCCCGCGGCGTGGTTTCGCCCTGGTCTTGCAATGTCGTTGTCCCTGCCGCTGCGGAGCGCGCTATCTGCCGTCATCGCGCAGCTTGCGAAACCTTGCGCGGCGCGGCTGTTGCCCGGTGTAGCGCTTGAGCGCCTCATACTCCTCCACCATCCGCCGCTGTAAGCGCTCGCGCTCCACGTCGGACTTCGCGGCGTCTCGCAGCCAGCGGTAGTGGTCAATGACCTTCTGATGGCCTTGCACGATAAAGGTGACCAACTGAAACATGGCTATCCCTCTACGCAGCTAGCGTGGGGAGTAGACCGGGCCGCCGGCAGCGTGAACGGGAATGTCTCGGCTGAGAGGGCGTCCATCGCCGATTGCTCTTCCTGCAAGCGGTGCTCGATATAGCTGCGCTCAAGCTCTGTCAGCTTGGTCGCGAGCAGGCGGCGGTAGCGATCGATGTTGTCGCGATGGGTGCGCAGGCGGGCGAGGTTCTCATCGATCATCATCGTCTCCTGACGGTCTTCGTGCTTTTCCTTGAAGGGTTAGAGGGCCAGCTCCATTGCGAAAATTTAGAATCGGTCTGACGCCTGTCAAGGGCTGCCTTGCCGCCAGAAAAACCGTCCCTTAACCAGCACCTCGGAAGCCCAAAAATTTTTTTAGACCCCCCTTGAACTTTTTTTCGGGCTGACAATTCTTTTGGTCGCCGCACACGCTGCGGTCGGGGTGCCTTTGGGCCCCGTAGTTGAGGCGGGCGCCGGCAGGTGTCCGGCGCCGGCTCGTACCCATCTTGCTCTTAGGAGGATTTGGCTATGAGGTATGATTGGACACCGCTGTGGCGGTCAACTATCGGCTTCGACCGACTGTTCAACGTTCTCGACGAGGTCCAACGGACCGCCGAAGAGGGCTTCCCCCCATACAACATCGAGCGGCTTGACGAGAACCGCTTCCAGATTTCGGTGGCGCTCGCTGGCTTCACGCCGGACGAGGTGATGCTGACCGTGGAGCAGAATGTCCTGACGCTCGAAGGGAGAAAGGCCGAGAAGGAAGAAAAGACCTTCCTGTATCGCGGTATCTCAACCCGAAACTTCAAGCGCCAGTTCACCCTTGCCGACCATGTTGAGGTCAAGGGCGCGCGCTTCGAGAACGGCTTGCTTCTCGTCGAGTTGCAGCTCGAAATTCCCGAGGCCATGAAGCCGCGCCGCATCGCGATCAACGGTGCGGCACCCGGCAAGGTTGCCCAGATCGAGGGCAAGGCCGCGTAACTATCCAGCGCCGCGCGGGCTTCCCGCGCGGCAGTCCCCCTGCGTCATTTATGGAGGCACCCATGCGGACGACGCCCGCGCACGACAACGTTTTCGACTTCAATGCCCTTCTTCATCCTGGCACGGTCTTCGACCATCCGCGTGATGTCGTCGCCGACCTGACGCTCACTCTTTCAGAGAAGCGTGCGATCCTTGCTTCATGGGCCTCCGATGCGTCCGCCATCGCATCCTGCCCTGCCTTGCGCGCGCCTGAAGGGCTAAGGGCTCCCGTGCATATCGACGACATCCTCGAAGCGCTCCGCACACTGGACGGAAGTGGCCCGCGCAATCCGCCGGGTGGCAAGCCAATGAGGCTGCGCTCGACCGAGCGACGCGCCGCTGCATGACAAGAAGGATGGCCCGGATGGAGAACAGCGGCGGGCCTCTATTTGAGTTTGGAGTCCTTTGGGCCGGATCGCTCGTGCGGGGCCCGCGCAACAGTCCGCACGAGGATATTTCAATTCTTCAAGTTGTTCGTTTAACAATGTTCAATAGCGCGCGGTGACTGGTGCGGCCCCAACCGCCAAAACGATGGTTGAGGCGCAGGGTGACCAAAGCGATTGGCGGAAGCTGTCAATGAGTATGCGCGCAAGGCCCGGATCGACCACTGTGAAGGAGTTGTTGGCATCTCCCATCCAGAGGTAGTGTATTCAGCGCCAACTGACCAATTCGGTGCAAAGCCATACTCAAATCCGACACCCAGCGTGCCGCCCAAGCGCGTCGACTTCACCGCTGCGGCTGCACCCGCAGTCCCGTGTGCAACAGTCCGGTAAGGAAAGCACACGGGTTAAACCAGGGAACCAGGCCCCAGTCTGGTCGCAATGACGGGTGGTTCAACTTCGGAAACCGGCAATTCAGGGAGGCGCCTCATTCTGAGAGGGCTCTTTCATGTACTTGACCGAGATAGAAAAACCTTCTCATCTACTCAGGCTAGGATTTGTCCCGGCGGTTGCTTGGAGATCATCCTCATGCGCGCGGACCAGATGATGTCGCGACAGGTGATTACTATCGGCGTCGATGCCGACCTGGTCGATGCGATCCAGACAATGCTCAAACACGGCGTAAGCGCACTGCCGGTTGTCGATCCGGCCGGCAAGCTGGTCGGCATCCTATCGAAAAGCGACTTCCTTCGTCGCGCCGAGATCGGGACTGAGCGAAAGCGTGGCCGCTTGCTGACATTCCTGGCGGGTCCCGACAGGGTCGCTTTCGACTTCAAGCGCGAACATGGCCGCAAGGTTGGCGAGGTCATGACGCCGAACCCGGTAACCATCGCCGAGGACACCACGGTTGAGGTGATCGCGCGGATCATGGAGTCCCGTCGCGTCAGACGCCTGCCCGTTTTGAACGGCGACAAGATCGTTGGCATCGTCACACATTCGGACTTTCTGCCTGCGATCGCGCGCCTTGCGCTCAATGCCCAAAGCCTTGCGCAAGACGACGAGAAGATTCGCAGCGCCGTCGTCGCCGCGATAACGAGCACTCCTTGGACGCCCTGCGGGCTCAACGTCAGTGTCAGCGATGGCATCGTAACCCTGAAGGGCTTCTCAGTGAGCGAGAATGCACGGCAGGCTGCCGGTGTCGCTGCGGAGAACGTTCCCGGAGTCAAGCGGGTTGAGAACCGCATTTCGGGCATGGCCGCTGATCAGGAGGATGGCGGCGACTTCGTGTCGCTGCCGGAGCAACCCTCGACGACGGATGACATGCCGTTGTGAGGACACGGAGCTCGGCCGCGATCGCTTGCATTGATGCGCTCCCGTCGACGCTTCGCCTCGAATGCGGATCGCTCAGTGTCCGGCATGAATGGCGTCGTTGAGATAGATGCAGGTCAGGATCGCAAACACGTAGGCCTGCAGGAACGCCACCAGCAGCTCAAGCGCGGTTAGCGCCACGGTCAGAGCGAGCGGCGCGATGCCGCCGAACCATCCGATCGTGCCGAGCGACGTACCGAGCAGGGGCAACGAAGCCTGCAAACACCTTCAGCGTAATGTGACCGGCGAGCATGTTGGCAAACAGACGCACGCTGTGCGAGAGCGGCCGCGACAGGAAGGAGATGACCTCTATCCCGACGACTAGAGGCAGGATGTACATCGGCACGCCAGGCGGCACGAATATCCTGAGGAATTTCAGGCCATTCTTGTAGAAGCCGTAGACCAGCACCGTGAAGAACACGAGAAGCGCCAGCGCCGCCGTCACAACGATCTGGCTCATCACGGTGAAGGTGTAGGGAATAATGCTGATCACGTTCGCGACCAGAATGAACATGAATATGGAGTACACCAGCGCGAAGAACTTCATGCCGTCCTCGCCGGCGGTGGACCGGATCATCGTGGCCACGAACACGTAGCTCAATTCGCCCAGCGCCTGGAACCGGCCGGGGACCAGTTGCTGGCCGGCAAAGGCGCGAAGCGCAATCAGGCAAACCACCAGCACGGTAACCAGCATGTAAGCCGAGGAATTGGTAAAGGCGATCGTGTGACCCCGATGTGGCCGACGACGAAGATGTTATTGATGTCGAACTGGTGGATCGGATCGAGGGTCATGCGCGCGGCTCTTTATCCGGGGGACCAGCACTTGCGAAACGACGCTGACAATCAATGTGCTTGCGTAGCCGACCTGAGGCGATGGGTACTAGTCAAGGAAGCCGAAAAGATAAATGAGCGCAACAATGGCCCCTGCCGTTCCCAGAAACCAAAGGACACCAATCGCTCTATCGTAGCGCCTGGAGTGAGATCGCTGCCTCGCGACGTCATCCGGTTTAGGCTCAAAGGACATGAGCACCACGCCTTCCAATGCGGTCTTGCCGACTTTGGTCCGTTGGGGCGCCCCCACCCATTGATCTAGATCAACAGAGAGGCCTCCCGCCGCTGCAAAAAGGAAGCCGTGCCGCACGTGAATTGCGCAAGCTATCCGCGCATCTGCACGAGTGAGTGGCCGCGCATGGAAGACCCATTCCTGAACTACTTCGCCCTGGGTTTGCTGCTTTTCGTGGTGATCGTGCTGGTCTACGGCATCATCGCGATCCAGGACATTCCGGCTCGCATAGCCCATTCGCGTCATCACCCGCATGAGGACGCGATCCATGCCGCCGGCTGGATCAGCCTGTTCATGCTGCACGTGCTGTGGCCGTTCCTCTGGATCTGGGCGATGATGTACAAGTCGGACCGGGGCTGGGGATTCAGTCACAAGCCGGGCGAGCCGGCCTCGCCGGGGGAGGTCGTGGCCGAACTGGAGGGCTTAAAGCGCCGACTGGTGCAGATCGAGGCGAGGGTCGCGGTCGAGGATCGCTCAAGTCATTCCGCACAGGGGCGCGTCCGCTCCGGATTGGATTCGCCGGAGTTGGCGGTTTCAGCTGCCGATGAAAACGTTCCCGCTGCAGCGGCGGCGCCTGCGGAGAGCCGAGGCGCCAAGCGCTAGCCGACGCCCTTTGCCCGGGACGGGAGGCCACTATGGAAATCCTGCTCACCCTGATCTACGTGGCGTTTTGCTATGCCACGTTCAAGCTTTTCAGAATCCCGGTCAATCAATGGACGCTTGCGACAGCGGCGCTTGGCGGCGTGTTCGGGCTTTCGCTGCTGTTCATCACGATGGCCTACAACCATCCGTTCTCCACCAATGCGCGCATTTACTTCACAGTCACGCCAATAATGCCGGCCGTCAGGGGTCGCGTGATCGAGGTTCCGGTCGAAGACAACACCAATCGGCACCTCGAAGCCGACGATGTGCTCTTCCGGATCGATCCCAAGCCGTTTGAGTACGCCGTTCAGCAGAAGCAGGCGGGGCTCGCCCAGGCGGAGGCCAATGTCGCCCAGCTCAAGGCCTCCGTCGATGAAGCGACCGCTACGGTCGAAAAAGCCAAGGCGCAACTCGATCTTGCCCAATCCAATTACGAGCGACAGGCGGAACTATTCCAGAAGAATGTCGTCGCGCAGGCGACGCTCGACACGGCAACCCGCAATCGAGATGCGGCCAAGCAGACCGTGGCCGAAGCCGAAGCGGCGCAAGACCGCGCCCAGCTGGCGTATGGCGCGACCGTCAACGGCGACCACACCGAGGTCGCACGTCTGCGCGCCGAACTTGCCGACGCGCAATTCGATCTTGACCAGACCACCGTTCGGGCGCCCACGGGCGGATTTGTCACGCAGGTTGCGCTGCGACCCGGCGTATATGTGGTGCCATTGCCGTTGCGTCCGGCCATGATTTTCGTAAACGATACCGCAAGGGATCGGGCGCTGGCCGCCGCGTTCCAGCAGAATGCCCTGCAACGGGTTCGTGCCGGCGATGAGGCTGAAGTCCTGTTCAAAGGCATACCGGGCCGCGTATTCAAGGCCAAGGTTCGGCTCGTGATCGATGCGATTGCAGCCGGCCAGCTTCAAGCCACAGGCACGATGCAGGACCTCGGCGTTCCCCTGCCGGGAGACCGGGCTCTGGCCATCCTTGACGTTCTCGATGATATTTCGGGTTACCAGGTTCCACTCGGCTCTGCGGGCGAAGCGGCCATTTACACGGACCATTTCCACGAGCTGTCGCTGTTGCGGAAGATTCTTCTGCGTATGCGGAGCTGGCAGAACTACGTCTTCTTCGAGTCGCTCTAGCCGCGGAGGACCGGGTGATCGACGGTCTGTCGCCCCGCCGCAGGCCGCGCCCGCATGTTACTGAAATGAGCTGGGGCCTCCAGCTCAGCCTGACCACCGACCTCGGTAGTCATGGGTCCCGGCGTTTCGCCGGGACGACAAATCCTGGACGCGGTCGCGCCGCAACTGCCGATCAATGCTTCCTCTGGTCGAAGATGACGACTGTTCCCGTCGGCTCGGGTGCATGCGGCTTCAGGCTGGTCAATGTCGCGTCGGACCAGTCGGCAAGACTGATCACCTGGCTCGTCTGGACGTCACTCGCTGATGTCTCGGCCGGCTCCAGCACCTTGAGGCCGCTCTGATCGAGAAAGAAGGTGTGATCGCCGAAGAGATCGCAAAGTTGAGCCGCCGCCGGATGGTTGTCTGGCAGAACTTCCGCATTGATCTGGTTCAGGGTTTGCTTGAGCTGGGTTTCGTTCAATCTCATGAGCCGCTTCCTTTCGGGTTCAGGCCACCTGCCCCCTGCTAGCGGGTCGAACGAATGCCACGACGATGCGTTCCCGCGGCGCGGTAGATATCGGCTGATGGAACTCGGTGCCACATATGTGAACACCGCGAAACGAAACTCGTCCTGCGCTCAAGTCTCGCGGCGCGCCGCCAAGCGGTAGATGACGACCTCCTCGCCGGGCGAAAGCATAGTCCGCTCGCGGACAAAGCCGGACTTCTCGAGCACGCGGCAAGAGGCACCATTGCCGACCACCACCAAACCGACAAGGGACGGCAAGCCGAGCCGCGGGTGTGCAATTCGGACCAACGCTGCGACGATCTCGCTGGCCAGCCCCCTGCCCCAGAACTCGCGCTTCAAGATGTAGACGATCTCGAGTTCCTGCGCGCCCGCGACTACGGCATGGCGGATTCCCGCCCGTCCGGCAAATTCGCCAGCCCTGGTTCGCAGCGCCCATAGTCCAAAACCGTGTTGATCCCAATGCGCCATGCTGGCGGCGAGGTAGCCCGCGGTTGCCTCTGGCGAGCGGACGCCGCCGAGATAGCGGGAGACATCAGGATCGAGGTGCAGCGCGACCAGGCCAGCCAGATGTTCTTCGCGGAGCCTTTCGGCGCTCAGGCGTTCGGTGACGAACCGTTCCATGATGGGGAAGCTAACATCGCAGATCGTAGGATGGGTAGAGCCAACGGGTCGCGCGAATGCGCGCCCGATGACAGGCTCCGCGAAACCCATCAATGCCTGCCGCGAGAACGTTGGGCGCTGCGCTCTACCCATCCTACCCTTCGCTACACCTTGCCCTTGCCGCAAATGCTCTTCAGCGCCTGCCATTCCGCGTCGGTCAGCAGCGGCGGCCCCTTGGCGGTCTGGTCTTCCTTGCTCATGCGGGCCAGCCGGTCCTCGCTCAGCGGATGGGTCGAGATGATGGTCAGGCCCTTGCCGCCTTCCTTGCCGGTGACGCGCATCATCAATTCGCCCATCGCCTTCGGCGGGCGGCCGAGCTTCTGCATGATCTCGATGGAGAAGGTATCGGCAGCGGTCTCGGCCTCGCGCGAATAGGAAGAGGTGACCAGCGTGCGCGAGGCGAAGATCACCGCGCTCGAGCCCGTGATGTCGCCGAACAACAGGCCGATCAGGAACGAGGTGCCGCCGTTGTAGATCAGGCCTCGCATGTTGTCGCGATGCTTGAGATGGCCGAGCTCGTGCGCAATCACGCCGGCGATCTCGTCGGGGTTGCTCGCTTTCGCAATCAGGCTGTCGAACACGATGATCTTGCCGCCGGGCAGCGCCAGCGCGTTCGGGATATCGCTCGACATCACCGCGGATTGCACGGACGTGTCGAACCCGGCGGCGCTGCGCAGGCTCGTAACGAGTTTCTCGAAGGCCGCCTGGCCCGCGGGACTGGCGTTGCAGACCTTCTCGCCGAACACGATCTTGACCTGCTTCTCGGCGACGTCGCCGAACCGCCGCTCGAAGGATTCCGGCACCAGAGGCGCGAGGCGGTCGGCGGCGAGCGGCACGCCATAGAGGATGACCAGCACGATCGAGACGGCAGCCGCAAGCGACCAGCCGATGATCTTCGCCACCCCGCGGCGGCCAAGGCGATGTTCGTCGAGATTGGTTGCGCGGGCCCTCAGCTCGGCTGCGACGGCGGGATCGCGAATCTCCAGCCGCGCCAGCACAGGCGCGCCCTCGCAGCTGACGCGCAACGTGCCGGGCTGGCTGTCGGCACGGCGGATGTCCGCGTAAGCCCAGCGTGCCTTGGTCTCGTCGTCGACGACAATCTCGAGCGAATCGGCGAAGACGAGTGTCGCGGCATGACGCCGGCTCGACGCGCCGTCGAAATAGATGATGTCATTGCCGGCTGCGGCCATGTCAGAACCCGGCGACGTCGAGGCCGTCGGCGATGCCCTCGCCGGTCGCAGTCGCAAGCTCGCCCTTCGACGTAACATTGGCCGCGGCCTCAAGGTTCGTGACGACGGTCGTCGACAGCACCCTGGCCCAGAGGTCGCGCGAGAGATACAGCCGGGTCACGACACTCAAGCCGAGCGCAAAACAGAGATATCCGATCACCGTGACGACCATCATCGGGATGCTGGTTGCGAGCGCTCCGTCGGCGGACCCTGACAGCGCCTTGGTGATGCCGACAGCCGCCGCGCCCAGGCCGCCGACGACAATTCCGGCCCCGATCGACAGCAGGAAGGACCATCCAATGACCTTCCAGTAAAATTCCTGCAGCGCGCCGGACTCCAGATTCGAATGCACCGTGACCTCGCCGAAGCGGATGCCCGACAGCCACCATTGCCATTCCACCGCCTTGTAGTAGGCATAGAAGAACGGGATCGGGACGATCAGGATCGCAAGCGGGCTGACGAGCCAGAGCCACCAGATGCGCTTGAAAAGCTCGGAGCCCCGGCCCTCGAAGCGGCCCTGCAGGTCGCCGTACCAGGAATGCTCCAGCTTGTAGCGTTCGAGCGCGGCGGTCCGCCATGGCAGCGCGATGCCGAGCGTCACGATCGCCAGCAGCGCCCAGAGCGAGGCGCGCGCGGCATAGGCCCAGCCCGAGCCGTCCATCCAGAAGCGCACGCCGCGCCACACCGTGCGGGTCAGGCGATAGCGCCGCGCGCGATAGATCGCGAACTGCCCGAACATATAGAAGGCGGCGATCAGCGGAATGGAGCCCAGCGCCTGCAGATGCTCGGCTTCAACGCTGATCAGGAAATAGGCGAGATAGATCGGCACCAGGATCGCGAGCGCGATCAGAAAGCCGATCAGCAGCTCGCGGGCGCGGCCGGTATATTCGGCGGCATCGCCATCGATCACCGTGTTGGACCAGAGATGGCGGCGGATGTCAGTGATGAGCCAGAAGCGGTAGAAGCCGAGCGTGACCAGCTCGAGCCCGGCGCCGCGCGCGACGAGATGCAGGAAGGCCTTGCGGTTACCCGTGAAATCGAGCTTGGCCGGTAGCGGCGGCGGGACGGGTATGAACGGCGGCTCCCCGATCGGGGTCCATTCGAACTTACTCACGGGATGGCTCCAGGCGGAATCACGGGCAGATTACAGCACGGATTGGTCGCGCGAAGTGTGATGTAGGTTTCAGAGGAATACCAGCCTCCGGACAAGAATGGTGATTGCCACGCGTTCACTTGTCATCACCCGCCAACGGGTCGCGCGAATGCGCGCCCGATGACAGGCTCCGGCGGGTGATCCAGTATTCCAGAGAAATCCGTTAAAGCCGAGAGGCCGCGGCGTACTGGATACCCCGCATGCGCGGGGTATGACAGCCAGTGGGCGAGGCCACCGCCGAGCAAGACGCCTACGCCGTCTTGTCGAACAGCTCGCGGCCGATCAGCATGCGGCGGATCTCGCTGGTGCCGGCGCCGATCTCGTAGAGCTTTGCGTCGCGCAACAGGCGGCCGGTGGGATATTCGTTGATGTAGCCGTTGCCGCCGAGCAGCTGGATGGCGTCCAGCGCGCATTGGGTGGCCTTTTCCGCGGCGTAGAGGATCGCACCGGCGGCGTCCTCGCGCGTGGTCTCGCCGCGATCGCAGGCCTTGGCCACCGCATACACATAGGCACGCGAGGCGTTCATCGTGGTGTACATGTCGGCGAGCTTGCCCTGCACCAGCTGGAAGGCGCCGATCGGCTGGCCGAACTGCTTGCGCTCGTGCACGTAGGGCAGCACGACGTCCATGCAGGCCTGCATGATGCCGATCGGACCTGCCGCCAGCACCGCGCGCTCATAGTCGAGGCCGCTCATCAGGACGTTGACGCCCTTGCCGACGTCGCCCAGCACATTCTCCTCCGGTACCTCGCAATCCTCGAACACGAGCTCGCAGGTGTCGGAGCCGCGCATGCCGAGCTTGTCGAGCTTCTGCGCGGTGGAAAATCCCTTCATGCCGCGCTCGATGATGAAGGCAGTGATGCCGCGCGGCCCGCCATTGGGATCGGTCTTGGCGTAGACCACCAGCGTGTCGGCCACGGGGCCGTTGGTGATCCACATTTTGTTGCCGTTGAGCACGAAGCGGTCGCCCTTCCGGTCGGCGCGGGTTTTCATCGAGACCACGTCGGAGCCGGCGCCGGGCTCGGACATCGCGAGCGAGCCGACATGGTCGCCGGAGATCAGCTTCGGCAGGTATTTGCGCTTCTGCGCCTCGTTGCCATTGCGGCGGATCTGGTTGACGCAGAGATTGGAATGCGCGCCGTAGGAGAGCCCGACCGCCGCGGATGCACGCGACATTTCCTCGACGGCGAGGCAATGCTCGAGATAGCCCAGCCCGGCGCCGCCATACTCCTCCTCGACCGTGATGCCGTGCAGGCCGAGCGCGCCGATCCTCGGCCAGAGGTCGCGGGGAAACTGGTTGGTGCGGTCGATCTCGGCGGCGCGCGGCGCGATCTCGTTGGAGGAAAAGTCGTGCACGGTCTCGCGGATGGCGTCCGCGGTCTCACCGAGGTCAAAATTGAACATTTTGGGCGCGTTGGCGATCATCTGATGTCCCTCCGGCAAGTGGCTTTGTTGCCCAAGCCTTTAGCCCCTGGCGGCGCGGTTGTCACGGGAAAATGATACGGTGCCGTATCGTCTCGGAGGCAGCCTCCCACAAAACTCCGCCCTTGCCGAAGGGCGACGCCCGGGGTGTAATAGGGTAAAACATTGCGTCGCCGGCCATGTACCGGCGGAATCACAGTCGGGAGGAGCCGCATGCACGGAGCCATCGAACAGACAGGCGATGCTCATCTGCGCGAGGCGCGCGAGAAAGCCTGGGCGATGCCGCTGGAAGATTTCGATCCGGGTCATCCCGAACTATTCCGCACGGATACGCACTGGCCGTATTTCGACCGGCTGCGCAAGGAAGCGCCGGTGCACTACTGCAAGGATTCAATCTTTGGTCCGTATTGGTCGGTGACGAAGTACAACGACATCATGGCGGTCGACACCAATCACGGCGTATTCTCCTCCGCTGCCGCGCTCGGCGGCATCACCATCCGCGATGCCCCAAAGGAGTTCCGCCGCGAAATGTTCATCGCGATGGACCAGCCACGCCATTCCGCGCAGCGCAAGAGTGTGGCGCCGATGTTCACGCCGGCCAATCTCGACGAGCTCGCCGTCAACATCCGCGAGCGCTCGGCAAGCTGCCTCGACAATCTCCCAAGGAATGAGGTGTTCGATTTCGTCGACACCGTCTCGATCGAGCTGACCACGCAGATGCTGGCGGTGCTGTTCGACTTTCCCTGGGAGGACCGCCGCAAGCTGACGCGCTGGTCGGATGTCGCCACCACCATTCCCGGGCCCGGCGGGCTCGTTGCCAACGAAGACGAGCGGCAGGCCGAATTGATGGAATGCGCCGGCTATTTCGCAAGGCTCTGGAAGGAGCGGCTCAACGGGCCGCCACGCAACGACCTGCTGTCGCTGATGGCGCATACCCCGGCCACCCGCGACATGGACCCGAGCAACTTTCTCGGCAATCTCATCCTCCTGATCGTCGGCGGCAACGACACCACCCGCAACACCATGTCGGGCAGCCTCTATGCCCTGCACAAGCATCCCGACCAATACAGGAAGCTGCGCGAGAATCCGGCGCTGCTCGATACCTTCGTGCCCGAGGTGATCCGCTGGCAGACGCCGCTCGCGCACATGCGCCGCACCGCGCTCGCCGACTTCGAGCTCGGCGGCAAGCAGATCAAAAAGGGCGACAAGGTCGTGATGTGGTACGTGTCCGGCAATCGTGACGAGGAAGTGATCGAGCGCCCGTACGAGTTCATCATTGATCGCGCGCGGCCCCGGACTCACATCTCGTTCGGCTTCGGCATCCACCGCTGCATCGGCATGCGGCTTGCGGAGCTGCAGCTGAAGATCATATGGGAAGAGATCTTCAAGCGTTTCGACAGGATCGACGTGGTCGGCGAGCCGAAGCGGGTTTATTCCAGCTTCATCAAGGGCTACGAGACCCTGCCGGTACGCATTGCCGCATAGCCAATAAAGGCAGGACAGCGCGCCGCGCTTGCGCGTAAAATAACAGCAAATCAGTTTTGGGAACGAGCACGATGAACGTTCACACCGCCGTCCGCGCCGACAAGGCCGAGCGCCTGGCTCGCGCCCGCGAGGAAGCCTGGTCTACTCCCCTGAAGGATTTTCATCCCGGCGCGCCACGGCTGTTCCAGGACGACACGCTATGGCCGTGGTTCGAGCGGCTGCGCAAGGAAGAGCCGGTGCATTACTGCACCAATGCGCCGATCGAGCCGTACTGGTCGGTTACGAAATACAACGACATCATGACGGTCGACACCAGCCACGGCGTCTTCTCCTCGGATGCGGCGCTCGGCGGCATCAATATCCGCGACGCCCCGGTTGGCTATGACTGGCCGAGCTTCATCGCGATGGACCAGCCAAGGCATTCGTCGCAGCGCAAGACGGTGTCGCCGATGTTCACGCCGACGCATCTGGACGAACTGGCAAAGCTGATCCGCGCCCGCACCATCAAGGTGCTGGAAAGCCTGCCGCGCAACGAGACCTTCAATTTCGTCGAGCGCGTCTCGATCGAGCTCACCACGCAGATGCTGGCGACGCTGTTCGATTTCCCGTTCGAAGAGCGGCGCAAGCTGACGCGCTGGTCCGACGTCTCGACCGCGCTACCCAAGAGCGGCATCGTCTCTTCGCCGGAGGAACGCCGGCGCGAGATGGACGAGTGCTACGCCTACATGTCGAAGCTGTGGAACGAGCGCGTCAACGCGCCGCCGCGCAACGACCTGTTGTCGATGATGGCGCACAGCCCCGCCACGCGGCACATGGACCCCGACAATTTGATGGGCAACATCATCCTGCTCATCGTCGGCGGCAACGACACCACGCGCAATACCATGAGCGGCTCGGTGCTGGCGCTGAACGAGAACCCGGACCAGTACAGGAAGCTGCGGGAAAACCCTGATCTGATCGAGACCATGGTGCCGGAGGTGATCCGCTGGCAGACGCCGCTCGCCCACATGCGGCGCACTGCGCTTGCCGACACCGAGCTCGGCGGCAAGAAGATCAGGAAGGGCGACCGCGTGGTGATGTGGTACGTCTCAGGCAACCGCGACGAGGAAGTGATCGACAACCCCGACGAATTCATCATCGACCGCCCGCGCCCGCGCACGCATCTGTCGTTCGGCTTCGGCATCCACCGCTGCGTCGGCATGCGGCTCGCCGAGCTGCAGCTGCGCATCGTCTGGCAGGAGATATTGCAGCGCTTCGAGAAGATCGAGGTGGTGGGCGAGCCCAAGCGGATCTATTCGAGCTTCATCAAGGGCTACGAGACGCTGCCCGTGCGCATCCCCGGCTAGGGTGCAGACCGCATGAGCGGAGCGGATCGCGTCCAGCAGCTCGCCGGGATCATGGTCCGTCCCTTCGCTACCGCCACCATGCGCGCGATGGACGTGCCGGCCGGCTTGCGCTGAGGAACCGCGCGAGACCACGGACGGCGAACAACTCATGGCCGGCACCGGAGCTATGCAGGCCCGCGGCAATGATAGCCGTTGCAAAGGCCCGGGCGATCTCCCAAGACAGGGGCGCGGACGCGGTACTGGCGTTCGCCACCGCCACTTGCGCGGTCCATCCTTTCAGGCCCAGACGATTTGACCAGCCGAGACCGATGACCCAGCCCGAACACGACCACGACTACTCAGACATCCGCGACGCCGTCGCAAAACTCTGCGCGCAGTTTCCCGGCGAATACTGGCGCAAGCTCGACCGCGAGATGGCCTACCCGTCCGCCTTCGTCAACGCGCTGACCGAAGCCGGTTACCTCTCGGTGCTGATCCCCGAGGAATATGGCGGCGCCGGACTGAAACTTTCGGCGGCGACCGCGATCCTGGAAGAGATCCATCGGAGCGGCTGCAATGCAGGCGCCTGCCACGCCCAGATGTACACCATGGGCACGGTGCTGCGGCACGGCAGCAAGGAGCAGAAGGAAAAATGGCTGCCGCAGATCGCCAGCGGCAAGCTGCGCTTGCAGGCGTTCGGCGTCACCGAGCCGACCAGCGGCACCGATACCTCCTCGCTGAAGACGGTGGCGCGCAAGGAGGGCAGTGACGGCTATATCGTCAACGGCCAGAAGATCTGGACCAGCCGCGCCGAATATTCCGACCTGATGGTGCTGCTGGCGCGCACCACGCCGAAGGAGCAGGCGAAGAAGCGCACCGAAGGACTCTCGGTGTTCCTCGTCGACATGCGCGAGGCGCGCAAGGCGGGGCTTACCATCCGCCCGATCCGCACCATGATGAACCACTCCACCACCGAAGTGTTCTTCACCGACATGAAAGTGCCGGCGGAAAACCTCATCGGCGACGAGGGCAAGGGCTTTCGCTACATCCTCTCCGGCATGAATGCCGAGCGCATCCTGATCGCGTCGGAGTGCATTGGCGATGCCAAATGGTTCATCGAGAAAGCCTCGAACTATGCCAAGGAGCGCGCGGTGTTCGGCCGGCCGATCGGCCAGAACCAGGGCATCCAGTTCCCGATTGCAAAAGCCTACGCCTCGATGCGCGCGGCCGAATTAATGGTGAAGGAAGCCACGCGCAAATATGAGGCGGGGCTGGATTGCGGCGCCGAAGCCAACATGGCCAAGATGCTGGCGGCGGATGCATCCTGGGAAGCGGCCAATGCCGCGATCCAGACCCATGGCGGCTTCGGCTTCGCCGAGGAGTATGACGTCGAGCGCAAATTCCGCGAGACGCGGCTCTACCAGGTGGCGCCGATCTCGACCAACCTGGTGCTGTCGTTCATCGCCGAGCATGTGCTCGGCATGCCCCGGTCCTACTGAGAGGCGATAAATGCTGCCACTTCAGGGAATTGTCGTCATTGCGGTGGAGCAGGCGGTGGCCGCGCCGTTCTGCTCCTCGCGCCTCGCCGACGCCGGCGCGCATGTCATCAAGATCGAGCGGCCGGAAGGCGATTTCGCCCGCGGCTATGACGCCGCCGCCAAGGGCCAGAGCAGCTATTTCGTCTGGCTCAACCGCGGCAAGGATTCGGTGATCATTGATCTTGCGACCAAGGAAGGCCGGCAGTCGCTGGAGGAATTGATCGCCAGCGCGGACGTCCTGCTGCAGAATTTGAAGCCCGGCTCGATGGACAAGCTCGGCTTCACGCTGGAGCGGCTGCGCAAGGATTATCCGTCGCTGATCACCTGTACTATCACCGGCTATGGCGACGAAGGGCCTTACGCGCATCGCAAGGCCTATGACCTCTTGATCCAGGCCGAGAGCGGGCTTGCCTCCATCACCGGCGGGCCGGAGGGCGCCTCGCGCGTCGGCATGTCGATCGTGGACGTCGCAACCGGCGCCACCGCGCATGCCGCGATCCTCGAGGCGCTGATCGGGCGCGGGCGCACCGGCAAGGGTGTCGACATCCGCATCTCCATGTTCGACGTGATGGCGGACTGGTGCACGGTGCCGCTGCTCAATGCCGAGGACGGCAAGCCGCCGCAGCGCATGGGCCTCGCCCATCCCTCGGTCGCCCCCTATGGGGTGTTCCGTTCGAGGGACGGCAAGGACGTCCTGATCTCGATCCAGAGCGAGCGCGAGTGGAAGAAGCTGTGCGCCGAGGTATTGGGCCAGCCCGGCCTGCCGAGCGACCCCCGCTTTGCCAACAATGTCGAACGGGTGCGCAACCGTTCGCTCACAGACAAGACGGTGGCGGACAGTTTCGCCAAGCTTTCGCGCGATGAACTTCTCGAGAAGCTGGCCGGCGCCGATATCGCCTTCGCCGAGGTGAACACGATGGCCGATCTTTCCACGCACCCGCATCTGCGGCGCATCGAGGTGGATACGCCGAACGGCAAGGTGAGATATCCGGCGCCGGCCATGATGATCGTCGGCCAGCCGCGCAAATATGGCGCGGTGCCTGCCATCGGCGATCACCACGAACTGCCCAAAGCCCAACCTGTCAGGAAGTCGTCATGAGTGCTCCGGCCATCGCGGGCGAAAAGCCCGACCTCGATCACTTGCGGCAATGGATCGGCCGCACCGAGGAAGCGACCGACGTCGTCACCGCGCAACTCGTCAAGGGCCTGCGCGCGACGCTGTTCCAGGACATCGGCCAGCCGAAGGCGGGCGATGCCGCGCCGTTCACCACGCATTGGTGCCTGGCGCCGCCGGTATTCCCGATGTCGCAGCTCAGCCAGGACGGCCATCCAACCCGTGGCGGCTTCCTGCCGCCGGTACCGCTGCCGCGCCGGATGTGGGCCGGGGGCGAACTGGAATTCATCGA
>Ga0187815_10000318_pt1 | contig 23839 bp, 14 predicted proteins | sample NC_S_5_FD_132962 | JGI IMG/M metagenome (GOLD analysis project Ga0187815, IMG submission 132962) | Wetland sediment microbial communities from Neuse River Estuary, North Carolina, USA - ASW-S_5 | ecosystem: Environmental > Aquatic > Freshwater > Wetlands > Sediment | place: USA: North Carolina...
GCGGGAGACTTGAGAGAATGACGACGATCCACAACCCCCGCCTGACCCAGGTGTTCCGCTTCCTGCACGCACGCTACGCCGACGGCGTGGCCGAGCTGGCCTATGCGTTCGACGACGGCGAGGCCATGGTGGAGCGCATCCGCTTCCCGCATGCGCCGGCGCTGCCGCGCGAGCGGCAGGCGGCGTTCGACGCGGCGTTGAAGCTTTTGCACCTGGTCGCCGGCGTGAGCTACTACAAGGCCGGCGTGCCGCCGAAGATCGAAGTGGCGGATGGCCCGCTGGACGACGCCACCGCCGACCTGCTCGACGCGCTCTACCTGCACGGCCTGGCCGAGTTCGCCTATCGCAACGGGCTGGATCTGCGCGGGCGCATCGCGTTTCCGCGCCTTGCCGCGGAAACAAAGAAGGAACGCCCACGCGGTGACGCCGGCGGGCCCGCGGCGAAGGCGCTGGGCCTGCCGCACCGCAGCCTGGTCCCCATCGGCGGCGGCAAGGATTCCCTCGTCGCGGTGGAGGCGATCAAGTCGATAGGCGGCGACGCCACCGCCGTCTGGGTCGGCAACTCCGCGCTGATCGCCGCCTGCGCCGCGCGCACCGGCCTGCCCACGCTGAACATCCAGCGCGAGCTGGCGCCGGCGCTGTTCGAGCTCAACCAGCGCGGCGCGTGGAACGGCCACATCCCGGTGACCGCGGTGAACTCGGTGATCATCGCCGTGGCCGCGATCCTCTACGGCCACGATTCCATCGCCTTCGCCAACGAACGCTCCGCCTCGGCCGCCACGCTGGAATACGAAGGCCAGCAGGTGAACCACCAGTGGAGCAAGGGCTACGCCTTCGAGCAATTGCTGGGCGACTGGCTGCACACGCACGTGGCCGCCGACCTCGACTACTGCTCCCTGCTGCGGCCGTTTTCGGAGCTGGCGATCACCCGCGCGTTCGCGAAGCTCACGCCGTACTTCGACGCCTTCTCCAGCTGCAACCGCAACTTCAGGCTGCTCGGCCCCAAGCCCGCCGACCGCTGGTGCGGGCAGTGCCCGAAGTGCCACTTCGTGTTCCTCGCGCTGGCGCCGTTCCTGCCCAAGCCGCGCCTGCTGGGGATCTTCGGCCGCAACCTGCTGGACGACGAGTCGCAGGCGGCCGGTTTCGACGCGCTGCTGGAATACCAGGACCACAAGCCGTTCGAATGCGTCGGCGAGGGTGCCGAGGCGCGGGCGGCGATGTACGCGCTGAGCCAGCGCCCGGAGTGGCAGGAGGACGCGCTGGTGGCGCGCTTCCGCGACGAGATCCTGCCCCAGCTCGATACGACGCAGCTCGCGCTGGAGCCGTGGCTGCAGCCTTCCGCCGAGCATCGCGTGCCGGGCCGCCTGCAGGCGGCGCTCAAGGCGATCGACGCGTGAACGCCTGCAGGAGCGCACCCTGTGCGCGATGGCTTTTCGCCTTGACCGAAGCGCAAGGCGATCGCGCACAGGGTGCGCTCCCGCAGGCGAGGGATGCCCATGCGCATTGCTGATCTGGCGAACAGGCGTGTCGCCGTGTGGGGTTTCGGCCGCGAGGGCCGCGCCGCGATCCGCGCCATCCATGCGCAGCTGCCGCAGCTGCCGCTGGCCCTGTATTGCAGCGAAGGCGAGGCCGACGCAGCCCGCGCGTTCGACGCCGCACTCACCGTGTACGGCCACGAGCCCGACGCGGTGGCGTTGTCCGCCTACGACGTGGTGGTGAAGTCGCCGGGCATCTCGATCTACAAGCCGGCGGTCACCACCGCGCAGGCGCAGGGTGCCGTGTTCACCTCCGGCACCGCGCTGTGGTTCGCGGAAAATCCGTACGCGCGCGTGGTCGCGGTCACCGGCACCAAGGGCAAGAGCACCACCACCGCCCTGGTCGCGCACCTGGCCCGCGCGCTGGGCGTGCGCACCGCGCTGGCCGGCAATATCGGCTTGCCGCTGCTGGAGCTGCGGGGGCAGTCGGCGGACCTGTGGGCGATCGAACTGTCCAGCTTCCAGACCGGCGAGGCCGGTCCGCTGGAGCTGGGCGTGGTCACCAGCCTGTACGAGGAACACCTCGACTGGCACGGCTCGCGCGAACGCTACGTGGCCGACAAGCTGAAGCTCGCCGATGCGGCGCGCTCGCTGCTGGTCAACGCCACGCAACCGGCCCTGCTGGAACGCGTGCAGCAGCATCCCCGCCTGCTGCGCTTCGGCCACGACGCGGGCTGGCACGTGGCCGACGGCCACATCCGCCGCGGCAGCCAGGCGGTGTTTCCGCTCGCGAATATGGCCGCGCCCGGCGCGCACAACGCGCTCAACGCCTGCGCCGCGCTCGCCGCGCTGGCGGACCTGGGCATGGACGCGCTGGCCGCCGCGCCGGCGCTGGCCACCTTCCACCCGCTGCCGCACCGCCTGCAGCCGCTGGGCATGCACGACGGCGTCGACTGGATCAACGATTCCATCAGCACCACGCCGCAGGCCACGCTGGCGGCGCTGGACAGCCTCGCCGGGCGCGAGGTCACGGTGATCGCGGGCGGCCACGACCGTGGCCTGGACTGGTCGGACTTCGTGCTGGCGGTGAAGGATCGCGGCGGCCTGCGCATCGTCACGCAAGGTGCCAGCGGCCCGCGCATCGCGCAGGCGCTGCGTGCCGCCAGGGCCAGCGTGCCGCTGGGCGAGGCCGAGGATTTCGCCGATGCGGTGGCGATGGCCCGTACCGTGACGCCCGCCGGCGGCGTGGTGCTGCTGTCGCCCGGCGCGCCCAGTTTCGACCAGTTCAAGGACTATGCCGAGCGGGGCCGGCGCTTTGCCGAGCTGGCCGGTTTCGACGACGCGGCCAGCCCCGGCATCGAGGGACTCGGGGTAGCGTAAGCCGGTGGCGGACCCGTGTCGCGCCGCAAGCGCCGTGCAATATTTTCGAGGAGGCATTGCCATGATCCAACGCATCGAACCCGGCCCGCGCATGTCCGAGGCCTGCATCCATGGCGGCGTGGTCTATCTGGCGGGGCAGGTGCCCGAAACCAGAGGCACCGACATCGAGACCCAGACCCGCGAGGTATTGGCGGCGATCGACGCGTTGCTCGCCCAGGCGGGCAGCGACAAGACGCGCATCCTGCGTGCGCAGATCTTCCTGGCCGATATCGCCGACTTCGCCGGCATGAACCGCGCCTGGGATGCCTGGGTGGCACCGGGCCAGGCGCCGGCGCGCGCCACCGTGGAGGCGCGCCTGGCCGACCCGGCGTGGAAGGTCGAGATCGTGGTGACGGCCGCGCTGCAGGCGTAGCAACCGGTCCGGCTCACGCGCCGGCTTCGCGCCCCTGGCGCTGGAGCGGATCCTCTTCCACGTCGAGCGGCCAGAACGGCCGCAGCTCGATGCTGCCGAAGCGGGCCATCGGGTGGCGCGATGCAATCGCGACCGCCTCGTCGAGGCTGGCGCAATCCAGCAGGTCGAAGCCTGCGATCCATTCCTTCGTCTCGGCGAACGGGCCGTCGCTGAGCAAGGTCCTGCCGCCGCGCACGCGCACGGTGGTGGCGTGGGTCGGCGGCCGCAGCCGGTCGCCGGTGGTCCGCACGCCTTTCGCCGTGGTGTCGGCCACCCATTCGGCGATGTTGTCTTCCTCCGGGACATAGGGTTCGGCTGCGGGGTCCGACACCACGAACATCATGAACTGCATGGTCCTCTCCTCACGCGTGTAGATGGTGATGCGACGAGCGGAGGAGGGCGGATTCGACACGCCGGGCAACGGCCGCTGCTGCAAAACGGCGCCGGTGATCCTGCCGCGCATCGGCACCCACGCCGGAAACGGATGCGCGACACATCCGCGCGCGTCCCTGGCGACTGCCCGATGGAAGAGAGAGCGGCGCGAGCGGGCCGATGCGCGATCCGCGCGAGCCTTGCATCGCTGGTGTAAAGACGGGGTAAATCGATCCTTTTCGGATCACCACTCCATACATCTTCATGAATTCACTTTGACCACGGGCCCCGGAGTTCACGCGAGTCTCATCCCTCGCGCCTTACCAATGGACATGCTTTTTTTCGCCTTGCACACCGCGATTGCGGATGAAAGCGCCAGCCAAATCGCAGGGTTTTCGCCGGGGCATTCGCATGCCGTTGGTCGAAGCATTCGTTTCGCGGCCCTGCGGCGAAAACCGATTTTCGGTAAGGAGGATTCCATGAAGACATCGACAGCCATCGCTTCCGCTTTTCTGGCCCTTGCCGCGGGTTCGGCTTCGTTTGCCGGAGCGGCGCAGGCACAGTCCACGCAGCCGACGGGCGAGCATTCGGCGAACCTCGCGCAGGCGGGAGGCGACGCCTGGATCACCACCAAGGTGAAGACCGAACTCGCCACCACCAAGGGCGTTTCCAGCACCGAGATCTCGGTGAGCACCGTGGACGGCGTCGTGACGCTGACCGGCGTGCTCCCCAGCAAGCTGGCGGTCAAGAAGGCAGTCGCCGCCGCCGAGAGCATCAAGGGCGTGAAGAGCGTCGATGCCTCCGGCCTGAAGGTGAAGTGACGCGCGCGCCCATCCGGTCTGGCGCGAACCCGCGGCCAGCGGAGCGCGGCAATCCATTCCTGCGAGGAGGAGAGGACATGAACGACGACAAGATCAAGGGCCAGTGGAAGCAGCTCCACGGCAAGCTCAAGGCGCAATGGGGCAAATTGACCGATGACGATCTGAAAATCGTCGACGGCAATTCCGAATACCTCATCGGCAAGTTGCAGGAGCGTTATGGCATCGCCAGGGACGAGGCAAGGAAACAGCTCAGGGATTTCGACGCGAGGCTGTAACGGGCCGCATCGACCGAAGGAATATCGCGATATTCATCCTGTCTGACGCCGCGGCAAGGAGGCATCGCGTCGCGCCCGCCATGAAGGCGACTGCCGGCGTTTGCACATCGTCCGGACATGGGAGCAGCTCATGCTTTATTACGCACTCGTCTTCCTGATCATTGCGCTGGTTGCAGGTTTCTTCGGCTTCTTCGGCATCGCCGGGCTCGCCGCGAGCATTGCGAAGATCCTGTTCGTGGTCTTCATCATCCTGTTCGTCGTGTCGCTGCTGTTCGGGCGTCGCCGGCCGCCGGGCTGATCCGGGCGCGTCCGCAAGCTGCATCGCGGATCGCGCCGGCAGGTGGCGGACAGCCACCTGCCGGCGCATTGGGGGATTACCAGATCTTCACCCGCTGATCCGGCGCCAGGTACAGCTTCTGCCCCGGTTGCACGTTGAAGGCCGGATACCAGGCATCCAGGTTGCGCACGGTGAGTGCGCGGAACTGCGCCGGCGCGTGCACGTCGGTGGCGAGGCGCTGGCGCAGGGCCGCGTCGCGCATCTTCGAGCGCCAGGCCTGGCCGAAGGCGAGGAAGAAGCGCTGGTCGCCGCTCAGCCCGTCGATCACCGGCGCAGGCTTGCCGCCCAGCGACTTGTGGTAGGCGAGGTAGGCGATGGTGAGGCCGGAGACGTCGGCGATGTCCTCGCCCAGCGTCTGCTCGCCGTTGACGTGCAGGCCCGGCAGGGCTTCGTACTGGTCGAACTGCTTGGCGAGCTGCGCGGTGGCGCTCTTGAAGTGCGCCTCGTCGGCCGGCGTCCACCAGTTCTCCATCTTGCCCTGCGCGTCGAAATCGGCGCCGGTGTTGTCGAAGCTGTGGCTGATCTCATGGCCGATGATGGCGCCGATTGCGCCGTAGTTCGCGGCGGCGTCGGCCTTGGGATCGAAGAACGGCGCCTGCAGGATCGCGGCGGGGAAGTTCAGTGCGTTCTGCAGCGGCAGGTTCACCGCGTTCACCGTCTGCGGGGTCATCCACCACTCGCCGCGGTCCACCGGCTGGCCGAGCTTGGCAAGCTGGTGTTCGTACTCGTGCTTCACCGCACGCAGGTGGTTGCCCAGCGGGTCGTCGGCGCTGATCTTCAGCGTCGAGTAGTCGCGCCACTTCTCCGGATAGCCCACGCCGACCTTCAGCGTGACCAGCTTCTCCTTGGCCTTGGCGCGGGTAGCCGGGGTCATCCAGCTCAGCGTGTCGAGGCGCTCGTCGAAGGCGGCGATCAGGTTCTTCACCAGCTGCTGCACCTCGGCCTTGGACGAGGCGGGGAAGTACTTCTGCACGTAGAGCTGGCCCACCGCGTCGCCGAGGTCGACGTTGGTGGCGCCCACCGCGCGCTTCCAGCGCGGCTGCTGCTCGGGCGTGCCCTGCAGGGTGTGGCCGTAGAAACCGAAGTGCAGGTCGGCGTAGGCCTTGGGCAGCAGCGGCGCGGCGCTGTCCAGGGTGTGGAAGACGAGCAGGTCCTTCCAGGCGTCCAGTGGTTCACTGGCGACCAGCGCGGCGAGCCGGGTGGTGGCGGCAGGCTGCCACGCGTCGATCTGCTGCTGGCCGTCCAGGCCGGCGGCCTTGAAGTAGGCGGCCCAGTCGAGGCCCGGCGCCTTGTGCGCGAAGTCGGCCATCGCCCACAGATTGTTCGCCTTGTGCACGTCCTGGCTGTCGATCAGGCTTTCCTGTGCCTTGGCGATCTTGGTCTCCAGGCCGATCACGGTGTCCGCCTTCGCCGCGGCGTCGGCGACGCCGGCCTGCTTCAGCAGCGCCGCCACGTAGGCGTGGTACTGGGTGCGGAACGCCGCCATGTGCGTATCGGTGGAGAGGTAGTAGTCCCGGCTGGGCATGGCCAGGCCGCCTTGCAGCAGGTAGGCGATGGTGTGCGAGGGATCGTCCAGTCCCTGGGTCACGAACAGGCCGAACAGGTTCTCGGTGTGGAAGTTGGTGGCGTTGACCGGGTCCACGTCGGCGCGCAGGCGGCTGCCCAGCACGCGGGCGAGGTCCTCCTTCGAGGCGATCGCGTCGATCGCGGACAGTTCGGGTTTCAGCGGCGCCAGCCCATGCTTGGCGATCGCGGCCTCGTCCATGAAGGCGGCGTAGTAGTCGGCGATCTTGCGCGCGTTGCTGCCCGCGGCGGGATGGCTCTTGCCGGCGTTCTGGATCAGGTCGGCGGTGTGCTTTTCGGTGAGCTCGAAGATCTTCAGGAAGGTGCCGGTGCTGGAACGGTCGGCGGGAATCTTCGCGGTCGCCAGCCACTTGCCGTTCGCGTAGTCGAAGAAGTTGTCGCCCGGCTTCACCGCGTGGTCCACGCCGGCGAGGTCGATGCCGATGTCGGCGCCATGCGCGGCTGAGGCCGCCAGGGCAGGGGAGCCGCAGAGCACGGCGGCGATCGCCGCGGCCAGGATCCATCGGGTGCGTTGCATGGGTCACCTCGTCAGTGTCAGGAGAGTGGTGCGGCCGTGGCCGACGCGCCAGCATGCCATTGTGCGGGGTGGCGGGCATGCGGCGTTGCAGGATGGCGGCGCAGGTTTTTACTTTTCGTAGCGGTAGTTGAAGCTGGCGCGGTTGAATTCGGTGGCGCTCTGCGCCTCGAAGTTCCAGCGGTGGCTGAGCCGGTAACGCAGGGTCACCACCTCGCCGGGTTCGAACAGGCCGACGCCGTAGCTCAGGTAGAGCCGCGGCGAGAGGTACTTGCCCACGGTGAACGCGGAGTTGCCGCCCAGCGCCTCGTTGCTGGAGACGCCGATGTCGTCCACGCCTATCTTCGAGCCGATGCTCTTCGCCAGCAGGTTGCCTGCCGCCGAACCCAGCGCCTGGGCGGCGGCGCCCAGCATGTCGCCCTCGCCGCCCTTCACCTGCGACAGCGGCTTGCCGGTGACCAGGTAGGAGAGTGCGTCGGACTGTTCCATCAGCGGATTGGAGAACACCGTGAGCACCGGTCGCTGCGCGGTGCCGGAGATCTGCAGGCCCACTTCCTGGCCTTCGTCGATGGTGGCGTTGGGGTTGAGCTTGCGGACCGCGCGGATGTCCAGGCCGGGGTTGTCGATCGGCGTGCTGGCGAACAGCAGCTTGCCGCGCTGGATCGCGAGGTTCTGGCCGTAGGCCTTGTAGGTGCCGCTCACCGTGACCTGGCCCTGGCCGGTGGTGGCGCGGCCGGGGCGCTCGTTCACCGTGAGCACGCCTGCGAGCCGCCCGTCCAGGCCCATGCCGGTCAGATGCGTCTTGCGGCCGAGATCCACCTTCACCGTGGCGGTGAAGGGCAGCGACGCGCCGGCTTCGGGCTGAGGCCGGTCGACCACCACCACGTCGCGCGAGGCCTTGCTGGCGCCGGCGCCGGGCAGCTTGTCGAGGTTCACGTCGGCGCTGTCCAGCAGCACCGAGCCGCCGAGGTCCAGGCCTTGCGCGTTGCGCCGCAGGCGCAGGTCGGGGCTGATCGCGACCTTGGCGGCGGGGATGTCGGCGGCGGTGAACTGGCTGCCCTTGACCGCGATGTCGGTGGCGGCATCGCCACCCAGGCCGGCGATGCCGGCCACCGTCAGCGTACCCGCGCCGGATTGCACGCTGCCGTCCACACGCAGGTTGCGGGCGTCGAGCGCGCTCACCACCAGCCGGCCGTTGCCCAGCTTGAGTCCCGCAGCCGGCACTTCCGCGGCGAAGTCGTTCACCGAGGCCTGGCCGCTCACGGCCGGCTGCGCCAGCGTGCCGCCGAGGCGGAAGCTGCCGGCGGCCTGGCCGTGCACGTTCGCCAGTGTGTTGCCGAACAGTTCCAGGAAGGCAAGGTTGTTGAGGCGCAAGTCGAGTCGGCCGGCCAGCGCCTGCTGCCTGCCGCTCACGCTCGCCTGGCCGGCGAGGCTGCCGCCGTGGTCGAGATTGGCGCGCAGGTCGAGGCGCTGGCTGTTCGCGCCAAGCTCGGCATCGAGCGCGAAGTGGTCGTAGCTCAGCAGCGGCGTATCGGCATGCTCGACATACGTGACGCTGCCGCGGTCGGAGCCGAGGCTGGCGTGGCCGCTCAGCACGCCGGCGGCGCTGCGGCGCAGCTGGCCGTCGCCCTGCAGGTTGCCGTCCGCGCGCAGCGGCAGGTCGGCCTCGCCGGCGGCGTTGAGCAGCAGCGCCAGCGGCAGCGCGCGCAGCCGGTAGCTGGCGTCGAGGTTGCCGGCCTTGTCCTGCTTCGCGCTCGCGCACAGCAGCGGGTCGCCCGCGCTGAGGCACAGTTCGCCGAGGCTGAAGGCGCCGTCGCGCCAGGCCAGCGGGCTGGGGTGCTGCAGGCGCCAGCCCGGCAAGCCCCTGGGTTCGAGGTTCAGCGTGGACAGCGTGCCGTTCCATGCATCGTTCTTGAGCGCACCGTGAAGCGCCAGCGTGCCGGAGAGCTGGCTGCCACGCGCATCCAGTTCCAGCCGATGATCGCCCTGGCTGCCTTCGGCCAGCAGGTGGATATGCTGGAACACGAGGCCGCCCAGGTGTGCGCCACTCGCGGTGAGTTCCAGCTTGCCCGCCGGATGGCTGACATCGGGTATGCCGGCGACCATTTGCAGCGTGTCCGCGCGCTGTTGCTGCCAGCCCAGCGCACTGCCCCGCAGGTGGCCGTTGACGGCGAGCCTTGGCAGCAGGCCGCGGATATTGAATTGGCCGTCCAGACGTCCACCCGCATCAGGCAGCCAGTCGCCCAGCGAGGCGATGGCGAGCCTGAGCTCGGCGTCGTTGACACGACCCGGCTTCGCGTCGAGTTGCACCGTGCTGCCGCCGGAGGCCAGCCGCAGCCGGCCGTCGACCACCTTGCCGGGCGACAGGTGCAGCTTCGCCTCGCCGCCGATCCTGCGTCCGCGCAGGTGCCCGGCCAGTTGCGTGAGATCCAGCGTGGCGTCGGGGCCGGCCGGCGTCAGCTCGCCCCGGCTGGCGAGCGCGAAGTCCAGCGCACCGGTCCAGCCCGCGAACAGCTGGCCGGGATCGAAGCGGTTGGCCGTGGCGTCGAGCTGCCAGCCCAGCGCGGGTTGCAGTTGCAGCGTGCCCTGCGCCTGCAACTGCCCTTGCGGCTGCTGCAGGGTAAGCGGGTGCAGGGCGATCGCCTGCGGCGTGCCGTCGAGGTCCAGTGCGAGGTGCGCGGGTTTGCCGGGCGGCCCGAGCGTGACGTCGCCGGCGACATGGAAGCGCTCGACGCTGCCGCTGGCATCGAGCTTGCCCGCGCTGGCCAGCGGCTGGCCGACCAGGCCGGCCGGCAGCTGCAGACCGTTCCACTGGATCGCGAGCCGACCAGCCAGCGGCTTCGCATCCAGTTGCAGCGTGCCGCTGGCGTCGAGCCGGCCCGGGACCTGCGGCGAGCTCACGGCGAGGTGCTGCAGCGTCAGCGTCTTGCCGTCATCGCTGAAGACGGCGCGCAGCGGCTGCAGCAGCACCCGGTACTGGTTGAGGTCGAGGGTGCCGTCGAGCTCGCCGCCGTGGCGGTCGCCGTGGCCTTGCACGTCCAGCGCCAACGACTTCAGCGCGCTGTCGCCCAGCAGCGATCCGGGATCGAAGCGTGGTGCGCTCAGCGTGGCTTTCCAGTCGTGGCTGCGGTTCTGGGCGAGTTCGAGATGCAGGCGCGCCGACAGCGGCTGCTGCAGGCCAAGGTCGAGTCGCGCCAGCTTGCCGTTGCCGCTGGCGACCAGCCGGCCCGCATAGGTGGTGTCGCCCAGCTTCCAGGCGAAGTCGGCCTTGCCATTGCCGAGCGGGCGGCGCGCGAACACGAGTCGTCCTTCGAGATCGGCATGGCCGTCCGGCGCGCGCAGATTCAAGGCGTCGATGGCGATGCCTGCCTGTGTCCAGCGGCCGGCGAGGTCGAGGCTGTCGGAGGCGAACACGGGCTGGCCGGCCCGGCTTACCCGTACCGCGCCCACGTGGACGCGATCCAGCAGCAGGTCCACCGGCGGCTTGAGCGAGAGGCTGCCGGAGCCGCTGCTGTTCTCCGCGCTTTTCGGCAGCGCCACGTCCACGCCTTCCACGTCGAGATCGCGCACATGCACGCGACCCGCCAGCAGCGGCCAGAAACGCAGCGCGAGCCGTGCCTGTGCCACGTCCGCCACGGTGCCGTGGCCGTCGTCGTAGCGCAGCCCGTCAAGCTGCAGCGGCCCGATCAGCGATCCTTGCGCCTGCTTCCACTGCAGCGCGCCGTGCGTGGCCGATTGCGCGCGCGCCAGGGCGAAGCGCAGGCCGGCGCCGGTGGCGAGCAGCCACCACGTTGCCGTTGCCAGCACCAGCAGCAGGGCGGCGAGGGCGATGGCGAGGCGCTTGAGCCACTTCACGTTGTCAGGTTCCTCCGGATGGCTTCAGGTGTCGTGCGTTTACGCTTGCGAGTTGCAGAGCCGGATCCTTTATCTATGTCGACAACGGGCTGTCCTGCCCGTTGTCGACTCGCCGAGTCCGTTGCACGGACCCGGCTCCGCCGCATCGGTCGCGAAGCGACCGATGCGCGTGCGGCCATCCATGGCCGCCTGTGAGCGGGCGCCTTGGCGCCCGCTCACAGGTCGGGTCCGATGACGAGGTGGAGGACGATGCCGTGCCGCTGCGAATCATGGATCGGCGTGCCCAGGTCCACCCGGATCATGCCCACCGGCGAGCGCCAGCGCACGCCGATGCCGGTGCCGAGCTTCGGGCGGTAGTCGGTGCCGTCGAAGGCGTTGCCGGCGTCGATGAAGGTGGCGATGCCCCAGTTGCGCGTCACGTAGTGCTCCACCTCGGCGCTGGCGACCAGCAGGTTGGTGCCGCCGAGCACGCGGCCGTAGTTGTTCTCCGGGCCGATGGACTGGTAGCCGTAGCCGCGTACCGAGCGGTCGCCGCCGGTGAAGAAGCGCAGCTGCGGCGGCAGTGCGGCAAAGTCGTCGGTCCAGATCTTGCCGGCGCTGCCGCGCAGGATCAGCCGGTTGCGCTGCTTCGCGCCGAACGCATGGATCCACTTCGCATCGGCGGTGAGCTGGCTGAAGCTGGCCGAGGAGAGCAAGTCGCCCGCGGTGCTGCGCGCGGCGACGTTCAGCGACCAGCCGTCGTGCACGAAATCGAAGTTGTCCGCCTGCCTGCGCGACAGCGAGGCTTCCGCGAACAGCAGGGTGCTGCTGCCGTGCTCGATGCCGGGCGTGCTGTCCGGCTCGTCGCCGCGCTTGCCCACGGTGAACGTGCCGGACAGCGCGTGCAGCCCCACGGTGCGGGTCCAGCCGTGCCACAGCCGCGTCTCGTTGCCCACCAGCTCCAGCGTGCGCGACTGCGAGGTGCTGGTGTTCGCGTCGCGGAAGTTCGCGCCGACGTTGAAGCTGCGCTGGTCGTCGCCCGGCATCGGGATGGAGTACAGCGTGGACAGCGTCTTCAGCCGCTGCGCCAGCACCAGTTCGTTCTTCCACTTGTGGCCGCGCCGGTTCACCCAGCGGCGCTCCATGCCGGCGCGCACGCCGAAGCCGGTGTCGGTGCCGATGAACGGGCCGCCGGTGTAGATCGTGCGCTTCGCCGGCGCCAGCTCGACATTGATGTCGACCCTGCCATCGGCCTTCTCGTCGATCTGCGGCAGCACGTTCACCACGGCGAAGTAGTCCGCGCCGTTCAGCGCCTGCTGCAATTGCAGCAGCTGATCCTGGTCGAAGTAGTCGCCGGACTTGAACGGCAGGTAGCGGTCCAGGAAACCCTGCCTGAACTGCGATCCCTCGAAATGCACCGTGCCGTAGCGGTAGCGCGGGCCTGCCTGCCAGGCCAGTCGGATCGCCGCGCTGCGCTGCGCGGTGTTCACTTCCACGCGATGCGTCACCAGCTTCGCGTCGAGGAAGCCGCTCGCGGTGAGCGCGGCCGACAGCGCGTCGCGCGCGGCGTCATACGTGGCATCGTCCAGCCGCTTGCCGCGCATGCGTTCGATCGCGTTGCGTGCGCGACGGATAGCTGGCAGCGCGAGCGCGGCGGCATCGAGTTGCACGTCCACCACGGTGACCTTGACCGGCTCGCCGGTACGCACGTCCAGCGTCACCTTCCAGTCCTTGCCCATCGGCTGCAGCTGCGCGGCGACGTCCGCCTCGTAATAGCCGTAAGGTTCCAGCGCCGCCTTCGCCTGCGCCGGCGCCTGCGCGTACAGGCGCCGGATCTGCGCCTCGCTGACGTCCCGCTGCGCGTACTGCGACAGCTCCACCGAGGCGGTGACCGCCTGCTGCAACGGCGCGTCCACTCCGCGCACCACCAGCTGCACGTCGGCCCGCGCCAGCGACGCGCACAGCAGCATCGGCAGCAGGACGAGCAGGGCCAGGCGTCGACGAAGGCGGCGCATGCGGAAGGGATCCATCCTCGTGGGGGCGTTGGCGGGGCTTGGGGACAGCTTACCGAAGCGGGGGTGGGTTGCGGATGAATCCGCGGGGGCGTCGTGTTCCCCTCGTCCACTGGTTGTTCTCCCTCTCTCCCAGCAGCTTCATCGTTGGGGGGAGAGGGTTGGGGTGAAGGGGGCTTCTGCTTCTGCGTGTTGGCGAGTTTCGAAGCGGTTTCGTGCGCCCTTTGGGCGCCCGAGTTACTTCTCCTTTGCTTGTCCAAAGGAGAAGTAACCAAGAGGAAACGACACCCCGATGGCGCGCCCTCCAGGCATCCTGCCTTCCGGGTGCGCGGGCGGGCTACGGGGTTTTTCGACGGGACTCCTGTCCCGGCGAAAAACTGGCCCGCATCCCTGCGAGCCATCCTGCGGACTTTCCTCCACCCGCCCGCCGCGCCATAGGGGCCCCGGAAAAGCAGCGCGCTCCCGGCGCGCACTCGGACGCAGCCGCTGTGCGGCTGCGAGATTGACGCTTGAGTTAAGCGGCGGCGAAGCCGCCCGCCTTGAATGGGTAGTTACGCGTCATTCTAGCCACCAACACTCACTTCTTTAATTTTCGGGATATTTTGAGAAAGTATCCAAAGGAAAAAGTAGCGAATCCAAGACAAAAAAAGATCAGCGAAAGCGCGTGAAAGATACGAACTCCCGTATAGAAAAATGCTACGTGCGCAGCTGCGGCCAGGACAAGGAGACAAAGGATTGTCAAAGAAATGGGTTTAAAAGTCATGTCGTGCTTTCAGCTCATGTGATGGCGTCATCTGTGACGCCTAAGGCTTGAGTTACGCTACGGCGTAGCCGTCCGCCTTGAACGTGCGGCTAGTGCCCAGTGCGCAGTCGTGCCCGGAATAATTTTTCGGCCATGTCGGCGGGATACACCACTTGATCGTAGTCATATTTACCGTCCTCATATTGGACGACAACGACTCGCTCGCCGTCGTTGATAGGAAGAGCACAAGGCGAGATGGCGAGGATCTCACCAGAAGCTCTTCCGCGAAGAACTTCGGTGACTTTGATCCTCACTTTTAGATGTGGGCGCTTATCAGACCAGCGAGAACTGATGGCTGTACCAACGAAAAGGCCCTTTGATTCACGTGCCATCGACTCGTTTGGATAATTTGGGCTACAGGCCGACACATAACTTGGCAAAGCCAAAGCAACGATTGTGAGGGCAAGTAGAGGAGTTTTCATGGGCCCTAACGCTTGAGTTAAGCTGCGGCGAAGCTGTCCGCTTTGAGCGATCGATGTTAGGTCTTAATGCCACAGGCCAACACCACTACAGATACGAAAACAAATATTAGCTGTGTCATGGCGAGAATCGCCTGGGCTTGTGACTGATATGTGATGCCGCGCAGTCCAGAGATGATCTCGCCGATCTTTGCACGCCTGTAACTGCGCCAAGATATGCAGCGATAGACTGGCATGAGTCCGTCCGAGAAAAGCTTGGTGTATGCCAAGAAGTTGAATCCTTCGATTGGCCCAAAGCGCTCCGCGCGGTTTTGAATGGCGCCTGCAGCAGCAACAGCTCCCGCAACCGACGTGCCAAGCCAACGAGAAACCAGGCCGAGAAGCAAGGAAACGGCGAACCAGATTAGTGACCATTTGAAGCTACGAGCACCAACGTGTGGTGCGACCTTTTCGACGTTTGAAACCAAGAGAGCGAAGCTCGCGCCTGACACAGCCAAGAGCCAGCCAACAAATATTGAAAGCGAAGACGATATGGCTGCCGCGCTTGCTAGTAGCGCGTGTTGTGCTACTTGCTGCTCCTGCGGATATCGCCGCCCCCAACCCATTGAGTACTCCCCGTAAGGCCTAACGCCTGAATTTAGCGGCGCGCGTAGCGCGTCCGATGGAATGAACCGTTAGTCATAACTACTTGATGCGCTTGGCCTCAGCAATCTCGTTGTCATCAGTATCGATAAGTTTGTCGTCGCAAGCGACAATGTTAGTGGTCGGCAGCCATAAAGCTGTGTCTACTCGATCCTGGGGATCGATCTCCCAAACCGACCCGTCTTCGAGGATGACAATGGCCCCGTCCGAAGACACCGACTGAACCCAATGGCCGTCTTCGCAGTCGGCGCGCGCAATACCGGTTGCAAGCAAAATTGGGACCGCTGCGCACATCAATAGCCCGGATCGCTTCATAACTCCCCCTTTGCGGCTAACGCTAAGTAGACCCCAGATCCGAGCATATGCACGGATGCTCCATGCCTTCCTCCTTCGCGTCAAGCCGTTGAACTCCCTGGTGCGATCAAAGGCTTACCAAGCTACGTCGGTGGCGTCGTCGGTACAAATCGGCATACATATCGTGCGAAACGAGGTGATATCACTTATCACTGCGAAACGCGGGATATGCACAACGATTCGAAGAAGGCGGCGCGTCTTCGCTTCTGGCGCGCAGGATGCGCGCTGCCCTTCCGGGACCCCTATGGCGCGGCGGGCGGGTGGAGGAAAGTCCGCAGGATGGCCCGCATGGATGCGGGCCAGTTTTCCGCCGGCACAGGGATGTGCCGTCGGAAAACCCCGTAACCCGCCCGCGCACCCGCAAGGCAGGATGCCTGGAGGGCGCGCCATCGGGGTGGCCTTTCTCTTGGGTTACTTTCTCTTTGGCCATTCAAAGAGAAAGTGACTCGGGCGCCCAGAGGGCGCTCGAAACCGCTTTGTCGCTGGCGACGAGCTCACTTCGTCAAGGAATAGCCACTCCGCGGCGAGCGCCCGCCCCTCACCCCAGCCCTCTTCCTCGCTCCTCAGAGCAGGGCCATCCATGGCCCTTCTCCGCATCCCGGAGGGGAGAGGGAACAGTCACGTCCGCGCCGCGCGCGTCACACCCTCTCCGGAAACCACATCTCCGCCGTCGGCTGGAACCCCCGAGGCGTCACCCCCAGCAGGCGTTCCAGTTCGTCGTTGTCCGCGATGAGATCCGCGTCGAGCCGCGCCAGCGGGCCGCGCAGTTTCGCGGGAGCGAGGCGCTGGCCGGCGTGCAGCAGCCAGGCCGGCAGGGGCAGCGGCAGGTTGGCGTGGGGCAGGGTGCGGCGGACGCGGGCGAACATCTCGCCGGCGGTGAGGCGTTCGCCGCCGCCGATGGACAGGATGCGGCCCGCACTGGCGGGGCAATCGAGCGCGGCGAGCACGGCGAGGGCGATGTCGTCGGCGTGCACCGGCTGGCGCAGGCCGCGGCCGGCAGGCAGCGGGAACACGCGCGTGCGCCAGGCGCGGCGCGCGATCGGGCTGAGGCTCTTGTCGAGTCCGGCGCCGTAGATCAGGGTGGGGCGCAGCACGGTCCACGGTGCGCCGTGGCGCGCGCAGGCGGCGGCCAGCGCCTGTTCGCCGTCGCGCAGCTGCTGCGCGACGGCGCGTTCGGCGGGCATGGCCGATTCGCGCTTGGTCTCGGCGCTCATCGAGCTGGTGGCGATCACGCGCGGCGGTTCGCTGCCGAAGTCCGCGCGGGCCAGCCATTGCGCGAACGGACCGATCGGGCCGAAGGACACGATGGCGGCGGGGTGCGGCAGCTCGGCGGGCAGGGCGTCGGGCAGGCTGCCTTGCAACCAGCGCAAGCCGGGCTGCGAGGCGTGGGTGCGGCGGCTGACCGCCATTGCCGCGGCGCCGCGGGCGAGCAGCCGCGGCAGCAGGAAACGGCCGATCTGGCTGCTGCCGCCGAATACCAGGACGGTCATGGGTGTTTCATGATCCCGACTGCAGGCGGGCGGTGAGGTCGAGCAGGCGCGGCTGGTTCGGCGCGAGCTTGCGCGCCTGTTCCAGCGCCTGCGCGGCGCCGGCGCGGTTGCCGCCGGCGAGCTGGCGGTCGGCCTGGTCCAGCCAGGCGCCGGCGAGGCGCTGGCGCAGGACGTCCTGCGCGGCGTCGCCGGGGGCGAGGTCGGCGAGGTTGTCCAGCATCTGGCCGGCGCGCGCGAGGTCGCCACCGGCCAGCGCGCGGTTGAACAGCTGCAGCACCACGCCGGGCAGGCCTTGCAGGCCCTGCTGCGCGGCGGCGTTGTTGCCGTCGATCGCCAGCGCGTTGCGGTAGAGGTCGTAGGCGCAGCTGCCGGGCGGCAGCATGATGTCGCCGCGCTGCGCTGCGGCCTGCGCCTGCTGCAGCAGCCTGGCAACCTGCGCGGTCTGCTGCGGCGTCAGCGTGGGATGCAGCATGCCGGCGTCGGCGCTGCTGTCGGCGCCGGCGGATGCGGTGGCGTCGGGTGCCGCGCCGGTCCGGCTGCCGGGCCGGGGCTGCGCCAGGCCTTGCAGGCGCGCGCGGGCGGCAGCGAGGTCGGCGGATTTCGGCGCCAGGGCCGCGGCGTGGTCGAGCAAGGTGCCGGCCTGTGCGGCATCGCCGGCGTCCATCGCCGCGTTGGCCTGCACGGTCAGCGCCTGCGCCACCTTGCCCAGCCCGGCCTCGGCCTGCGGATTGCCCGGGGCGAGCGCGAGTGCGGCCTTGTAGTGCGCCAGTGCGGTGTCGTCGCCGGGGCCGTCGATGCGGCCGGCGCGCAACGCCTCGTCGCCCTGCTGCAGGGCGGTGTCGAGCGCGGCGCTGTCCTGCTGGCGCGCCTGTGCGCGGGCGGCGCGCAGGCCGGGCAGGGCGGCGTTGTTCGGCTGCAGCGCGGCGAGTTGTTCGATGTCGGCGTCGGCGGTGGCGCCGTCGTTCGCCTCCAGCGCTTTCTGCGTCTGCGCGGCCAGGGCGTCGCCGACCTGGTCCAGGCCGTGGCGAGCCACCGCGTTGCCGGGATCGGCCGCGAGCACCTGCCGGTACAGCGCGCCGGCGCCGTGCTCGCCGCCGTACTGGCCGGCGGCAAAGGCCTGCTGCGCCTGGTCGACCAGGGTCGGGACCTGCACCTGCGAGGCGCGTTTCGCGGCGATCATCCGGTCGAGCCGGTCGACGTCGCTGCCGCCGCCCAGAAGTTCGCGCGCCACCGCCGCCTTCTGCGCGGCCACGTCGAGCTGGCCGGCCTGCAGCGCGGCGTCGGCCTGCGAGACTTCGGCCATGCCGACCTGGTGCAGGCCGTTGCGCGCGGCGTCGTTGTCCGGCTCCAGCGCCACCGCGGCCTGGAACAGTTCGCGCGCGCTGTTGCCGTCGTCGCCGTCCAGGTGCCCGGCGGCCAGCGCCTGCTGCGCGCGGCTCAGCACGTCGTTGAGTTCGGTGCGCGGCAGCAGGCTGCGCAGGCGGTTCTGCTCGATCCATGCGCCGCCCACCACGCCGACCAGCGCCAGCACCAGCACGGGGACCAGCCAGCCGCGGCGACGCGTGCGGCGCGGCAGCGCCGAGGCGCGGCGCCAGCGGCGCGCCTCGACGTCCACCGGGGGCAGGTCGTCGGGCGGTGCGGCGCCGCGAGGCGGTTCGTCGAGCCCGCCGAGGTCGCCCAGCGTGGGCTCGGTGCGTCCACGGCGGTCGGATTCGTGCTGGTCGCGGCGTCTGCTCATGAAGGTTGGCACATGGGGAAGGGGGTGAACGATCTGCTTCTTGCCCGGCTTCCCCGCGAGAGGCGGAAGCGCATCATCGCCGCGAAGCCGGCGATCCGGTGGCGTCGCATCCAGCGGGTCGAAGGCGGGGCGATCCGCTTCACCGTTGCGTAGCGCCTCCGGCGCCCGCCGGGATCGCGGTCAGAATCGGGGGCTCCGGCGACCTGCTGCAGCTTAGCATTGCCCCGCCGCGTCGCCGCGCGGCGCACGAACGCGCGTTCAGGCAGGCGTGCGCGAACCGCCGATGCGCCGCGCCTCCAGCACGTTCGGCAGCGCCAGCAGGCGGCCGAGCAGGGTGGAGAGCTGCTCGAAATCGCGCACGCGCAGGGCGAAGCGCATCTCCACCTCGCCGCTTTTCGCCAGGGCGCGGCTGGAGGAGGCCAGGATCGGCGTGCCGGCATTGCTGATCACGCCGGTGACGTCCTTCTGCAAGCCCTTGCGGTCGTAGCCGCGCAGCTCGATGTCCACCTCGTAGGCCTGCGCGGCGGCCTTGCCCCAGTTCACCTCGATCACCCGGTCGGGGTCGCGCCGCGCCAGCCGCGCCAGGCTGGCGCAGTCGGTGCGGTGCACCGACACGCCGCGGCCGCGGGTGATGAAGCCGCGCACCGGGTCGCCCGGCAGCGGCTGGCAGCAGCGCGCCAGGGTGGTGAGCAGGTTGCCGATGCCCTCGATGCTGAGCGCGCCGGGATCGCGTGCCGGTGGTGGCCGCGCGGGCGCCAGCGGCACAGCGTCGTCGGCCAGCGGTTGCGCGGCTTCCTGCAGCGCCCGCGCGATCTGGCCGGCGCTGATCTCGTTGAGCGCCAGCGCCACCAGCAGCTCGTCCTGGGTCTTGAAATGGAAGTGCGCAGGCAGCTTGGCCAGGTCCACCTCGGGCAGCGCGAGGCGCTTCAGTTCGCGCTCGAACATCACGCGGCCCACCGCGAGGTTGGCGTCGTGCGCCAGCCGGCGGAACCAGGCGCGCACCTTGTCGCGTGCCCGCGAACTGTTGAGGTAGCCGTGGTGTGGCGACAGCCAGTCGCGGCTGGGTTCGGCCTGCTTCGCGGTGAGGATCTCCACGCGGTCGCCGCTCTGCGGCTGGAAGGTCAGCGGCACGATGCGGCCGTTGACCTTGGCGCCGCGGCAGCGGTGGCCCACCTCGGTGTGCACGTGGTAGGCGAAGTCCAGCACGGTGCCGCCGTGCGGCAGGTCCACCACCTCGCCCTTGGGCGTGAGCAGGTAGACGCGATCCTCCATCAGCTCGGTGCGCAGGTCGGCGGCCAGCGTGCCCTCGTCCTCGCTGCGGGTCTCCAGCAGCTTGCGCATCCAGGCGACCTTGGCCTCGAACTCGGCGTCGGCGCCGCCGCCTTCCTTGTAGCGCCAGTGCGCGGCCACGCCCAGCTCGTTGGCGCGGTGCATCTCGTGGGTGCGGATCTGCACTTCCAGGGTCTTGTCGCGCGGGCCGACCACCGCGGTGTGCAGCGAGCGGTAGCCGTTGCCCTTGGGGCGCGCGAGGTAGTCGTCGAACTCGCGCGGCAGGTGCGGCCACAGCGTGTGCACCACGCCCAGCGCGGCGTAGCAGTCGGCCACGGTGTCCACCAGCACGCGCACCGCGCGGATGTCGTACAGCTCGGCGAACTCCACGCCTTTTTTCTGCATCTTCTTCCAGATGGAATAGATGTGCTTGGGCCGCCCGGCCAGCTCGGCGCGGATGCCCGCGGCGGCCAGCGCGCGGCCCAGCTCGTCCAGCGAATCGCGGATGAAGGCCTCGCGGTCGGCGCGGCGTTCGTCGAGCAGCTTGGCGATGCGCCGGTAGGTGTCCGGCTGCAGGTGGCGGAAGGCGAGATCCTCCAGCTCCCACTTCAGCTGCCAGATGCCGAGGCGATTGGCGAGCGGCGCGTGGATGTCGCGGGTGAGCCGCGCCAGCTCCTGCCGCTCGGCGTCGGGCAGGGCCGCCGCCGCGCGCAGCCGGGCGAGCTGGCGCGCCAGCAGCACGAACACCACGCGCAGGTCGCGGATGATCGCCAGCAGCAGCCGGCGCAGGCCCTCGGAGCCGCCGCCCTGCGTGCGCTGCGCGTGCAGGGCCCACACCTGCTCGGCGGCCTGCTGGCCCTCCACCAGCCGGCGCACGTCCGCCGGCAATCGCGGGGCCTCGGCCTGCCACGACGCGGCATCGACGCGCGACAGCTCGAACCACAACGCCGCCGCCTGGGTGGGCGCATCGCAGCCCAGCATGGCCAGCAGATCGAGCACCTCGGCGCATTCGGCCTGGTCGACCGGCCGCGTCAGGCAGGCTTCCAGCGCCGCGGCCAGCACGGGCGGCAGCGTGCCGGCGCGGTCGCGCCAGGCTTGCAGGCGGGCGGGATGCGAAGGTGTGGTCATGTCCGGCATCGTATCGGGTGCGTCCATTTTAGGTGGATCGCCCGTGCGCTGCCGGCACCACCTTGTCCGGTGCGTGGCTGGTGATGGCCTGGAGCGACGCGGGCGCGCCGTCGCCGCCGCAAGTCACGCTGAGGCGATGGCTTCCAGCGCCTTCGCCAGGCGCTTCGCCGAGACCGGCTCGGCGGTCTTCAGTTCCTGCGCGAACAGCGACACGCGCCATTCCTCGATCAGCCAGCGCAGTTCGTCCAGGCCTTCGCTGCCGGCAGCGCGGTGCTTCAGGTACTCGCGCCAATACGGCAGCACCTGCAGCATGCGCTGCTGGTCCTTCGCCGGATCCTGCCGCAGGCGTTCGCCGCGCAGCCGCATCGCCTTGAGGTAGCGCGGGTAGTGCGCCAGGCGGCCCGGCGGCAACTCGCGCAGGAAACCGGGGGCGAGCAGGGCGTCGAGCTGTTCGCGCAGGTCGTCGTAGCTGGCGCGGGCGAAGCCCAGCAACGGCGGCTGCAGCCACGGCCGCAGCTCCGCCTGCGCTTCGATGATGGGCTCGGCCAGCTTCAGCCGTTCCACCGCGGCGGCGAACAGTTCGCGTGCCGCGCGCGCGCGCAGCGCTTCGAACGCGCCGGCGCTGCGGGCATCGAGGTCGAGGCGCGCCACGAGGTCGGCGAGGCCACCTTCCACCAGGTCCTCGCGCAGGCCTTCCACGCCGCCCAGCGACGCGTATTTGAGCGCCAGCGGGTTGCCGATGGGCAGGCGGCGGCGCGCCTGCTTGAGCTCGCCGGCCAGCGCGTTGCGCAGCAGGCGCAGCACACCGTCGAGGTGGGCGGCGGCGGCCTCGTCGCGGCGCTCGAACACGCGCAGCGCGACCGCGTCGCCGAGATCCACCAGCGCCGGGAAGGCGAGCAGGTTGCCCCTGGAGCGCACTTCGCGCGGGATCTCCTCGAAATCCCACGCGGTGACGTCTTCGCGGGCAAGCTCCACGTCGGTCTTCCTGGAGAATGCCTCGCGCGCGCGACCTTCCCACTCGGCGCGCAGCGCGGCGAGGTCGCGGCCGGCGGCCAGCGTGCGGCCGCTGTCGTCGTGCACCCGGTAGCGCATCAGGAAGTGCGGCGCGAGTTCGATGGCCGCGAATTCGGCCGGGTCGGGCTCGACGCCGGTGGTGCGCTTGAGAAAGGCGGCCAACGCCTTCGCCAGCGGCTCGTCGCGCGGCGCCTCGGCCGCGGCGAAGGCGCGCGCGAAGTCCGGCGCGGGCACGAAGTTGCGGCGCAGCGCCTTGGGCAGGCCGCGTATCAGTTCGGCGACCTTGTCGGCCAGCAGGCCCGGCACCAGCCATTCGCAGCGCGCGGCGGGCAGGGCATTCAACATCGCCAGCGGCAGGTGCAAGGTGACGCCGTCGGCCTCGTCGCCGGGCACGAAGCGGTATTCGAGGCGGTGGCGCTGCGCGGGGCCATCCTTCGGCGCGATCTCCAGCGATGCGGGAAACGCCTTCGGGTCCAGTCCCGCGCCGCCCGCCATCACGTCGTCCAGCGACCAGCGCAGCGCGGCCTGCTCGGCGGGGCGGGCGTGGCGGTACCACGCGTCCAGCGCACGGCTGGATGAAATATCCTCCGGCAGCTTGCCGCGGAAGAAGTCGACCAGCTCGTCCTCGTGGCGGATCAGCCCTTCGCGGCGCTGCTTCGCCTCGATGCCCTGCGCGTCCTCCAGCACGCGCTGGTTGGCGCGCACGAAGTCGGCTTTCGCCTCGATGTCGCCGCGCGCCAGCGCCTCGCGCAGGAAGATGGCGTGGGCCAGCGCCGGGTCCTGTTTCTCGAACGTCACCGCGCGGCGCTCGACCAGGTTCAGGCCGAACAGGCTCACCTGCTCATAGGCCACCACGCAGCCGCGCTTCTTCGACCAGTGCGCGTCGCGGCAGGAGGACTTCAGCAGGTGCGCGGCCTGCTGCTCGACCCAGGCCGGCTCGATGCGCGCGCACATCATCGCCCACACCTTGCCGCCGACATCCAGGATCTGCGCGGCGAACACCCAGTTCGGCGGCACTTTCGACAACGCGGAGCCGGGGAAGACCTGGAACTTGCGCTCGCGCGTGCCCTGGTAGATGCCGCGCTCGTCCTTGCGGCCCACCTGGGTGGGCAGGCCCGCCAGGAGGCTGCGGTGGATCGTCTCGAAGAGACGGGCCGCCGCAGCCTCTTCATCAATGACGCGCCCTTTGCCTTCGCCTCCTCTCCCCTCCGGGGAGAGGATTGAGGTGAGGGGCGGGTGCTCGCGGGAACGCTCCTGCGAAGCGCGCCTGCTCTTTCCACCCTTTCGCAAGCCCGGCCCCTCACCACGACCCCCTCCTCGGTCCTCAATGCCGGCGCCATTCCTGGCACCTCCCCGCGTGCCCCGCAGGGGAGAGGGAGACGCGGCGTCCAGCTTCCACCCCAGCTCCTGCACCACCAGCAGCAACTGGCGATGCAGTTCGCGCCATTCGCGCATGCGCATGAAGCTGAGGAAATGCCGCGAGCACCAGTCGCGCAATTTCGACTGGGTGAGTTCCTCGTGTGCCGTGCCGTAGTCGCGCCACAGGTTCAGCACGCCGACGAAGTCGGATTTCGGGTCGGCGAAGGCGGCGTGCGCGGCGTCGGCCTGCTGGCGCGCGTCGGCGGGGCGTTCGCGCGGGTCCTGGATGCTGAGGAAGGCGACGATGGTGAGCAGCTCACGCAGCGCGCCGAGCTTTTCCGCTTCCACCAGCATGCGCGCCAGCTGCACGTCGATCGGCAGTCTCGCCAGCGTGTGGCCGATGCGGGTGAGCGTGCGCGCCGTGTCGATGGCGCCGATCTCGGCGAGCCTGCGGTAGCCGTCGGCGACCACGCGCGGATCGGGCGCGTCGAGGAAGGGGAAGTCGTCCACCTCGCCCAGCTTCAGCGCCAGCATGCGCAGGATCACGTTGGCCAGCGAGGAGCGCAGCA
>Ga0187815_10000319_pt1 | contig 23810 bp, 18 predicted proteins | sample NC_S_5_FD_132962 | JGI IMG/M metagenome (GOLD analysis project Ga0187815, IMG submission 132962) | Wetland sediment microbial communities from Neuse River Estuary, North Carolina, USA - ASW-S_5 | ecosystem: Environmental > Aquatic > Freshwater > Wetlands > Sediment | place: USA: North Carolina...
CAGAATGAGTGCGAAGACGAAGGGGGTGACGGCAGGTCCCGGTTTCTGAAGGGAGCCGAAAGGCATTTGCGCGGCGCCCGACATGAAGATGCAACCGACGATCAATTGCGCCAAGGCGATCCAATCCGAAACTGGTCGTTGAGAAAGCTTCATCATTGCCCATCCGTCACGCGGCGTTCATTCGTCTCCGGCGGAGCACTGGCCAGCACAGTGCCACCGCCATCAGCGCCAGCATGATTGCGGTCAGCGGACGGGAGAACAGTTGGAGCCATTGTCCTTCCAAAATCAATCCGGTCTGGGTGAGGCTGGCTTCCAGCATCGGTCCCACGATCATGCCGAGCACAAGGGGAGCTGGTTCGTAGCCCGCCTTCTGAAGCAAATATCCGACGCATCCAGACAGAATCAAAACCCAGACGTCCATCAGGCTGTTGTTGACCGAGAACGCGCCGACTATGCAGAATAGAAGAACGAGCGGCGTCAGCAGTCGGGGTGTCAGGAGCGACAGCCTCGCGAACAGCCCGACCAGTGGCAGATTGAGGATCAGCAGCATCACGTTGCCGATGTACATGCTGGCGATCAGCCCCCAAAATAGCTTCGGCTGATCGACGATCAATCGCGGACCCGGCACGATCCCATGGATCATGATTCCTCCCAGCAACAAGCCCGTAATCGAGGAGAACGGAATGCCCAGTGCGAGAAGCGGAATGAGTTGTCCAGCCGTCGCGGAGTTGTTGGCTGATTCCGGTCCCGCCACGCCTTCGATAGCGCCTTTTCCAAACTGCTCGGGATGCTTTGAAAGCTTTTTTTCGAGCCCATAAGAAACGTAGGTCGAGATGATATTGCCGGGCCCGGGCAGAAGGCCGATCAGAAATCCAAGTACCGTCCCGCGTCCGATGGGAGCCGCGCTGCGCTTAAGATCCTGGCGGCTCGGCCACAGTTGCTTCAGCTTCGGTGTGGATGTGACGTGCTCAGGTCGACCCGATGCTGTGATCCACTCCTCCGCAGTTCGGAGCACCTCAGCGACCCCGTAAAGTCCCATTACTACCGGTACGAAATCGATGCCTTGGCGCAGCGACGGGATAAAGCCGGGCGCAAAGCGGATCATCCCGCCGGTGGGATCCTGCCCGACCGATGCGATCAGCACGCCTAGCGCGAGCAGGGCGTATGACTTCCATACTTCGCCGCCGGTAACCTGCGGCAGCATCAGCAGGGCGAGTGCTGCAAGACACAGATATTCGGGCGGACCGAAAGTCAATGCAGCCTTTGCCAGCATCGGCGCGAGAAAGGTGATTCCGATGACGCCGAAAGTCCCCGCCACCCATGAACCAATCGCCGCAATGGCCAGCGCCGGTCCAGCGCGCCCCTGCCGCGCCATCTGATAGCCGTCGAGCGTCGTCACCACGCTCGCTGCCTCGCCGGGCACCTTTACCAGGATGCTGGTAATCGAACCTCCATACATCGATCCGTAGTAGATGCCCGCCAACAGCACCAGCGCGGTCGATGGATCGATGCCGAAAGTTACCGGGAGCAGGACCGCGATGGCGCCTGCGGGCCCGAGGCCCGGCAGCACGCCGACGATGGTCCCGATGACCGCCCCAGCGGCAGCCGCAAGAAGGTTGATCGGCAGCAGCGCCACCGAAAAGCCGAAGAGCAGGTCGTTCCAGACACTCACGAGTTACACCGCTCGGGAATAGGGTTACGCTTCATCGGCGCAGGGCTACTTCTTCATGCCAAGTCTCTTGTAGATGTCGCCGGCGATCTCGTACCATCGATCCAGTTCCTTACGGGCAACGGACGCGCCCTGGTAGTCCACCTGAAAGGCGACAGCTTCTTCCGCCTTGAGGTAGGCGGGATCGGCGAGGACTTTCTTCAGGCGCTCGTGAATGGCGTCGACGACGTCCTTGGGAGTTTTCTTCGGCACGGCGATGTAGTGTGAGACGGTCCCGGTGACGTCAAAGCCCTGTTCGGCGGCTGTGGGAACGTCGGGAATACCTGCCACACGCTGCTTGGCGAAAATCGCCAGCGCGAGAATGTCCGATCCTTCCTTTGCGTGTGCTTTTGCATCCGGGGCATTGAGCAAGCCGGCCTGAACATGCCCGCCAAGCACGCCCGGAATGACCGCAGCGTTGCCGCTGAAGGGGACCATAACGAGCTTGATGCCGGCCACCTCAGCGAACATCTCTCCGACAAGTCGATTGACGCTTGCATCGCCCGGCGTGCCGACTTTCACAGTACCCGGATTCTTTTTGGCGTACTCAACGAATTCCTTCAGGTTCGACCAGCGCGGGTCCTTCTTGACGAGGAGCACCGTCGGCATGTTTCCGACCTTGAGGACGAGTTGATAGTCGTCCCGGGTGTACGGCGCGGCGATGTAATGCAAAGCAGACGCCAGCTCGGCGGTGCCGCCATAGAGCCACGTGTAACCGTCGGGCTCGGCGTTGACGACCTGAAACGACCCTGTCGTCGCAGATCCTCCTGGCGCATTGGTGACCACGATCCCTTTGGGAAACTCCGTCTTTGAATGCTCAGCTATCATTCGCGCATTCAGGTCGCTCGGGCCGCCGGGACCAAATGGAACGACAATCTTGACCGTCTTGTTTGGGTAATCGGACTGCTTTGAACAGGCGGAGAGCGTGAAAGTTGCCGCGATGGCTAGAACGGCGCTCAGCGCGAAACTGCGACGGCAGGTGTCGTATCTGCGCATTGTGGTGTTTTCTCCCCTTGGCGTTTTTTGAAGTATACACTTCAGAAAAAGTTTTGTAAGCAGGATAGACAACATTTTTGGAGATCGCGGCACACCGTTCGGTTGCTGTGCTCCATAGAGGAATGCGTGAATGGCTCGCGGTCAGGACGAGTTCGGCCGTATCGTGCGGCGCCATCAAGGTAAATTGACCCGTGGGCAGCGGCGCGTCGCCGACTATATGATCCGCCATTATGACGACTGCGCGTTTCAGACGTCGGGCCAGATTGGCGAGCATGCCGGTGTCAGCGAAACGACGGTGATCCGTCTGGCAAGCTCGCTGAACTTCTCCGGCTTCGCCGATATGCAGAAGTTCATACGGGGAGGGCTCGTACAGAGCCGAATCGACCGAGTCGGCAAGTCGCCTTCGCCCGTGAAGGACGAGGCGGGGCTGCTGGCCCAGGTCGCTCAGCTTGATTCTGAGAACATTCAGCAGACGCTTGCGCGAACCAGCCCGGCAGATATCGCGCAGGCTGCGGATATGATCTTGAAAGCGCCGATGATCTGCACGGTCGGGATGCGCTCATCTGCTTCAACGGCACTCTATCTCACCGCCGCTCTCAACCAACTCTTCGGAAACGTCGTCTCGCTCTCAATCAGCCTTGGCGATCATCTCGATCGACTGCGTAGTATGCCGCCGGGAACGGTGGTGTTTGGAGTCTCTTTTCTTCGCTATTCACGGCATACCTTCGAGGTCATGCGCTATGCGAAAAAGCTCGGCCTGCGAACGATCCTGATCACCGATAGCCTGACATCGCCGCCATCGCAGTTCGGCGATCTGCTGTTTCTCGTGTCGACATCATCCGTGCACTACATCCCGTCGCAAACAGCGGCGCTGAGCGTGATCAACACACTGCTCGGAAGCATCGCCCTGCGCGATCGAAAGCGTGTTGTCGCTTCTCTAAAGCGGTTCGAGGAGTCGTTAGATGAAAGCGACGTCTTCTGCGAGCGGCGATAGTATCCATCCAAGTTTACCACGCCGGAAGAAATAGTATCCATCCAAGTTTACCACGCCGGAAGAAAAAGAAAGGTTGAGGCATGAGCTACGAATGCATTCTGGTTGAGACGAAGGGTTCGATTGCGACAATCACGCTGAATCGACCGGATGTTCTGAATGCGATGAACTGGCAGTTGCGAATCGAGCTCGAAAAGGCGCTCGATGAGCTGAACGAGGCCGAAGCCGTGAAAGTCGTGATCCTTCGCGGAGCGGGTCGTGCGTTCTGTGCCGGCGCTTACGTGAAGGGGCAGGACGCGGTGCAGCCCATCGGCTTCTATTCGCGGCATACCTATCTCCATCAGCTCTTCTACAAGTTCACGAAATTCCGCAAACCGATCATCGGATCCATTCATGGCTACTGTCTCGGCATGGGCCTGGAATTTGCGCTTTTGTGCGACCTTTTGGTCGCGAGCGACGATGCCAAGTTCGGAGAGCCCGAGATCAAGCTCGGTGAGTCCTACGGCTTTGTGAGGCTGCCCCGCCTTGTCGGCGAGAAGCGGGCAATGTGGATCAGCCTGTCGGGAGAAATGTTCTCCGCCTCGGAGGCGAAAGACTGGGGAATCGTCAATAAGGTGGTGCCGCGGGATCAACTCGAAGCCGAAACGGAGCGGCTTGCGCAGCATCTGAGCAAGCAGAGCGCCAGTGCGATGTGGTTCGTCAAGGAAGGCATGAAGGCCTCACTCAGCATGGATCCACAGAACGCCTTCGTGCTGGAATCCATGGCGGAAGCGCTGTCGCAGAGCAGTGCAGACTATCAAAAGGGCGTGGCCGCCTTTTTCGCAAAGAAGGCGCCCGACTTCGACACGCCTCTCCCAGGCACCAAGTTCGAAAACTCCGGCGCCAAATGACTGCGCGCGCGATGCAGTCCGATCGTTTGGGAAAGCTCCTGCGGCCGCGAGCGGTTGCGGTCGTGGGAGCGTCGGAGGCGCCGGGCAACGGGCGCAACGCGGTCCAGAACCTTTTGGAGATCGGTTATTCCGGCGGCATCTATCCAGTCAATTCCCGATATGATTCAGTGCTGGGGCTGACGTGCTATTCTTCGCTTGCCGCACTGCCTGAGCGTCCCGATGCGGTCTATATCGGCATCGGAGCCGAGAAGGCGGTAGAGGAGGTTCGCACAGCAGGCGCTCTCGGAATACCGGCCGCCGTCGTGCACGCAGGCGGATTTGCCGAGATCGGGAAGGAGGGGGCGAAACTTCAGGATAGGCTCGCGGTAGCAGCATCCGAATCCGGCGTGACTATTTGTGGTCCGAACTGTCTCGGACTTATCAACGTTCACGACAAGGTAATGCTCTACGGGGCATCGATGCCGCGCGAACTTGAGCCGGGACCGATCGGCGCAGTCTTCCAGAGTGGCTCGACGCTGCTCGCGCTAATGAATGCCGGTCGCGATCTCCGATTCAGTTACCTTATTTCCAGCGGAAACGAGGCCGTCCTCGACAGCTCGGATTATTTCGACTTTCTGGTCGACGATCCCGGCACGCGCCTCATTATTGGCTTCATCGACGGCTTCAGGAAGCCGGACCGGTTTGCCGCCATGGCAGAGCGTGCAGCGAAGGTGAATAAGCCGATCATCCTTCTGAAGCCGGGCAGATCAGAAGCCGGTCGCCAGGCGGCGTTGGCTCACACCGGTGCACTTGCCGGGTCCGACGAAGTCATGGAGGCGATGTTTAGGCGATACGGTGTGGTTCGTGCGCTCGACCTCAACGAACTGGTTGAAATGTCGGTGCTGTTCTCTCGGGTTTCCCGTGTCCCCGACAGGAGCGGTGTCATCATCACCGCTGTGTCCGGCGGCGAGATGGCGATCGTCCTTGATTCGGCTGCCGATTACCGTGTCGATCTGCCGGTGCTCAGTACGCCGGTGAAAGAGAAGATCGAAGGTAAACTTCCGAAGCACATCAAGGTGGCGAACCCGCTGGATATGACTGCGACGGGGTTGTATCAGCCCGACTTCTATCGGCAGGCTTTGCTCGACCTGGATGACGATCCTGGCTGTGGGCTCGTCGCCGTTTCGCAGGACTTCCCCGGCGGCATGGGTGAGGTGCAGTCGCAGCGCTATCAGGATGCGGCGCGCGCATTTGTTGAGGCCGCTGAGGACATGAGTAAGCCGCTCGTAGTCTTTAGCAATCTCTCGGGGGGCATTGATCAGAAAGTGCGTGCCATCCTGAATGAAGGTAACGTGCCTCTGCTGCTGGGTACGCGCGAGAGCATGAAAGCGGTTGCCGAACTGCTGCGTTTCGGAGCGCGGAATCAGCGACTGTCGGCGGATGCGAGCTGCGATATCGGCTCTTCTCCTACCTTCGATGATGCGGCACTTGAGGCATTCAGAGCGAAGCTGAAGGCGGGTGACGGGCCACTGTCGGAGCAGGACAGCAAGCGTCTTTTATCGCAGGTAGGGATTCGTGTTCCGCGGGAGGTTCTTGCGGAAACCGCAGATCGTGCGGCTGATGCGGCCGATGCGATCGGCTATCCAGTCGTTCTGAAGGTCGCCTCTGCCGACATCCCGCATAAGACCGAGGCCGGCGGGGTGCGGCTCAACCTGTCTTCCAGACACGAAGTTGCCGAAGCCTGGGGCGAGATCATGTCGAGTGCCCGGGCCTATGCGCCCTCGGCGTGGATCGACGGTGTGTCGGTTCAGGAGCAGATCGTCGGCGGGTTGGAGATGATCGTGGGCTGCAGCCGGGATGAGCAGTTCGGGCCGGTTATTCTATTCGGCCTTGGCGGAATCTTCGTCGAGATCATGAAGGACGTGCAGATGGCCCTTGCGCCGCTGGGCCGGGGAGAGGCGGAAACGCTCTTCCGTTCGCTGCGCGGATTTCCTCTGTTCGATGGTGCCCGTGGCCGGCCGCGAGCGGATGTGCCCGCGGTGATCGACACGCTTGTCAGATTATCCCAACTTGCCTCGGCGATGGGAAGCGACCTTCAGGCTCTTGATATCAACCCGTTGCTCGTATTGCCGGAGGGGCGTGGCGTCGTGGCAGCGGATGCCCTCATCGTTCCGCGCTCGACGCTGGATGGAAGGGGCGGCGCGACGTCTGCCCTATGACGGCGCGCGATATGGCTGGTTTTCACCCGGCGCGGAGGCCTCACGGCCCGTTCAACATTCGCCTTAAGGACGCGAAGGTGAAACTCGCTCGATGCTCATGAATTGCGTCATGCGCAAGATTGAAGGAGATATCGCAGGTTCGCGTGGAGAAAGGCGGTTCTACGTCGGCATGAGCCGCGCGAAAGAAGACTCTGACATTGGTTCTTTCCAAAGATAATCCGTCGCCTTTGCTGAGAGAGCGAAGCGGCGGCACACGCGCGTGCGCGGGTGGATTATCGCTGCGGGCGGCGCCGCGATTTGCGCAGGTCGGGTAGCTTGGGAAGATAACGCGGCCCTTCGGTACTCAGGAAATTGAGGACGGCTTCGGCCGGCGGCAACATGACCTTGTCCTTGCGTCTCACGACAAACCATTGCCGGACGACGGGCAACCCATCGACATCGAGATAGACCAGGCGGCCGTCATCGAGTTCGGTCGCGACGGTATGGGCGGAAATGAATGCGATCCCGAGCCCGGCTATGACGGCCTGCTTGATGGTCTCGTTGCTACCCATCTCCATGCCGATCTTGGGCTGAAGGTTGGTTGCCTCGAAGAGAGCTTCCATCAAAAGACGCGTTCCCGAGCCGACTTCCCTTGTGATGAATACGTCATCGCAAAGATCCAGCGCAGACAGGCCGCTACGACGCGCCAGCGGATGCTGGCTGGATGCGATCATAATGTGCGGGTGATCGCCGATCAGTTGTATCTCAAATTCCGCATCCGATGGCGGCCGCCCCATGATGGCGATGTCCATTTCGTAGTCGTATACGGCGCGACGTATCGTTTCTCGGTTTCCGATCGAGAGTTTCATCTCGATCTTCGGATGGAGTTTCGAGAAAGCGGCGATAGCATTCGGGACAAAGTATTTTGCGGTGCTCACAGCACCAATCGATACCTTGCCCCCAGCCTTGCCCGCCAACGCTCCCAGCGAGAGTTCGCTGGCTACGATAGACGCTTCAATCCTCTGACTGAGCGCCAATAACTCCAGACCGGCTTCGGTCAGACGCATTCCCTCGCTGGTTCGCTGCAACAGCGGCAACCCTGCCAGCTTCTGCAGATTCAGCAATTGTTGCGTTACCGCGGGTTGCGTCAGATTTACCCGGCTGGCGGCCGCCGTGATGCTGCCGCTCGCCGCAAGTGCGGCAAGAGACCTTAGCTGACGAATGGTGAGATCCCGCAGTCGGGTCGGCGGCATATAGATATTTTCTATATATAAGACAATTTTTTTAGATTTTACTAATTCGGCACCCCGAGTCAACGTCGGACAAACCACCGCGTTACGTCATGCGGTCATGTGGAAAGCAACCGACGGGGCAGGATTGATCACATGGAGGGGAGACTGAAGCTGAACGAGTACCTCGAGAGGTACTCGGAGGCTGGACCTACCGAACTTCGCGTCGCGGCGGTCATCGATGCTATCGCGACGGCCTCGATCAACCTCTCGCGACTGATCTCGCGGGGTGCTTTGGCCGACATAACCGGCGAAGAAGTAGAACACGGACGGAATGCGGACGGAGACGTCCGGAAGGATTTGGATGTCCGCGCCGATAGCCTCATCCGCGAGCAGCTCCAGCTCGTGCCAATTGCGGCGCTGGCTTCCGAAGAAGCGGCAGAACCGGAGATTCGTGATCCGAGAGCGTCGGTCTGCGTCGCGATTGATCCCTTGGATGGGTCATCCAATATCGCAGCCAATGTCAGCGTCGGAACGATCTTCTCGATCATTGGAACGCCTGCCGACGTTGATGCCGCGTTCAGGCGAGATGGAACGCATCAGATCGCTGCCGGCTTCGTAGTCTATGGCCCCCAGACGTCGCTGGTGCTCACAACGGGTGACGGCGTCGACGTTTATACCCTCGATGATTTTGACAACACGTACAAGCTCATCCGACGCGGGGTCGTGATACCCGCCGCAACGTCCGAGTACGCGATCAACGCCTCGAACTATCGCCACTGGGAGATGCCTGTTCGCGCATACATCGACGGATGTCTGGCCGGCTCGGAAGGAACGGGCCAGAAGGATTTCAACATGCGTTGGATCGGCTCGCTCGTTGCAGAAGTCTATCGTCTCCTGACACGCGGCGGGATCTTTCTTTATCCGGCGGATACACGCGAAGGATATGGCGAAGGCAGATTGCGGGTCGTCTACGAGGCGCATCCTATGGCGTTTATCGTCGAACAGGCCGGAGGTGCAGCCACGACGGGACGTATCCGGATTCTCGATGTCGCGCCACGCACCCTCCACCAACGGGTGCCTTTGATCATGGGGTCGATTGACGAGGTGCGCCACGTCGAGCGATTGCATGTGGAAAGCGGGACGGGCCTCGGGATTGCCCAGCCGTTGTTCGCGCGTCGCGGATTGTTTCGGGTCTGAGCGAGAAAATTCATGTCCCGCAAACATCCCATCATCTCGATCACGGGTTCGTCCGGTGCCGGCACTACATCGGTCAAGCAGACGTTCGAGCAGATCTTTCGCCGCGAGAACGTGAAGGCCGCTTATATCGAGGGCGACGCGTTCCACCGGTACAACCGCGCCGAAATGCGGCAACACATGGCCGAGGAAGCGGAGCGGGGCAACAAGCACTTCAGCCACTTCAGTCCCCAGACGAATCTGTTCGAAGAGCTTGAGAAGGCATTTCGTGATTACGCTGAAACCGGTACCGGAACGACCCGGCACTATGTCCATGACGAAGAGGAGGCTGCTTGTCATGGTGCACCGCCAGGGACGTTTACCGAGTGGGCGCCGCTGCCGGCGGACTCCGACCTTCTCTTTTACGAAGGCCTGCACGGTGCTGTCGTCACGGATAAAGTGAATGTTGCGCAGCACGCCGATCTCAAGATCGGAGTTGTTCCTGTCATCAATCTCGAATGGATCCAGAAACTGCATCGTGACCGCAGTGCACGCGGCTATTCCACCGAGGCGGTTACCGACACGATCCTCCGTCGCATGCCCGACTACGTGAACTACATCTGTCCGCAGTTTGCCGAAACTGACATCAACTTTCAGCGGGTTCCGACAGTAGATACGTCGAATCCATTCATCGCAAGATGGATACCGACGCCTGACGAGTCGATGGTCGTGATCCGTTTCAAGAGCCCGCGCGGCATCGATTTTCCCTATCTGCTCTCAATGCTCCACGGCAGCTTCATGTCGCGCGCAAACTCGATCGTCATTCATGGTGCGAAGCTCGATCTTGCGATGCAACTCATCCTGACGCCCCTGATCATGCAGCTCATGCAACGCAAGCGGGGCACGAAATGACCATATCAATCGAAAAGATCGGGAGGATCCGCCGTTGAACGTCTCCGGACAGACCACCTGGTCTCGCAATGGCGTGGCTCATCGCGATCTGGCGAACGCCATTCGGTTTCTGGCGATCGATGCGGTCGAGAAGGCAAAATCCGGCCATCCCGGCATGCCGATGGGCATGGCTGACGTAGCCACGGTTCTGTTCTCTCAATTCCTGAAATTTGATGCGGCTGATCCAGCGTGGCCGGACCGAGACAGGTTCGTTCTCTCGGCTGGTCACGGCTCGATGCTCCTCTACGCACTTCTGTACCTCACGGGATATGAAGGCGTCACAATCGACGAGATCAAGGCGTTTCGGCAGTGGGGCTCGAAGACACCGGGCCATCCGGAATATGGACACACGCCCGGTGTCGAAACGACCACAGGGCCGTTGGGACAAGGTATCGCGACCGCCGTTGGTATGGCGCTTGCTGAACGATTGGCCAACGCACGTCACGGCAACGGATTAGTCGATCATTTCACGTACGTCCTCGCTGGTGACGGCTGTCTCATGGAGGGAATTAGTCAGGAAGCCATTTCGCTGGCTGGTCATTTGAGGCTAGCAAGGCTGATCGTTTTGTTCGACGACAATCAAATATCGATCGACGGTTCAACGTCTCTTTCGTGCTCCGACGATCAACTGGCGCGCTGCTCCGCGTCCGGTTGGTCCGTTCGGCGCGTCGATGGGCATGATCCGGAGGCAATCGCGCGGGCGATCGAGGAGGAGCGTCGGACGGATCGGCCATCGTTGATCGCGTGCCGGACCGTTATCGGCTATGGATCTCCAGGAAGGCAGGGGACGGAGAAGGCGCACGGCAGTCCTCTTGGCGCGGACGAGGTGGCTGCCGCACGTGTTGGCCTAAATTGGCCATTCGCGCCGTTCGAAATCCCCGAGACGGTGTTGGCGGCTTGGCGCACCATCGGAGCGCGTGGACGAGTCGCGCACGATGCATGGCGCAACCGATACCGACAGCTCGATGCCGCCGCCCTCGACGCCTTCAACGGTTCGCTCGGCGGGGATCTGCCAAGCGCGTACGAAAGAGCGGTAGCGGAGTTCCGCACCCGCTTCGCGACCCAGCGACCGAACGTCGCGACTCGCCAGGCGTCGCAGCAGGTGCTGCAAGGTATCGCTCCTTCGTTGCCCTTGCTGATTGGTGGATCGGCGGATCTCACCCATTCGAATCTTACGCAGGTCAAGACACAATCGCCTGTACAGCCGGGCTCTTATCGCGGCGACTATGTCCACTACGGCGTCCGCGAACACGGCATGGCCGCCGCGATGAACGGGATCGCGCTGCATGGCGGATTTATCCCTTACGGCGGCACTTTCCTGGCGTTCGCCGATTACAGCCGGCCCGCGATAAGGCTGGCCGCCCTGATGGGAGTCCGCGTCGTTCACGTCATGACGCATGATTCGATAGGCTTGGGTGAGGACGGGCCAACGCATCAGCCGGTCGAGCATCTCGCGGCGCTTCGCGCAATACCGAACCTTCTCGTCTTTCGACCGGCCGATGCTGTCGAAACGTTGGAGGCATGGGATTGCGCATTGCGGGCAGTGCGCCAACCGTCGGTTCTCTGCCTTTCCCGTCAAGCACTGCCGACGTTTCGCAGTGATGCGCGAGGCAAGAACCGCGTGGCGCTGGGCGCCTACATCGTCGCGGCTCCGGAAGGCCCACGCGACGTCACATTGATCGCGACCGGTTCGGAGGTTGCAATTGCGCTTGAAGCGTCACGCATATTGGCGGGACAGGGCGTGCGTGCGGCGGTCGTGTCGGCGCCATGCTTCGAGCTCTTTGCCGCACAGCCGAAAGAATACCGGCAGAACCTTCTTGGAACAGCTCCGCGAATCGGGATCGAGGCAGCGGTGGAGGGCGACTGGTCGCGATGGCTCGGCGATGCCGGCGAATTCATCGGCATGACTGGATTCGGTGCGTCTGCTCCGGCACCGGAGCTCTATCGCCAGTTCGGAATCACATCGGAAACTGTCGTGTTGACGGCTCTGCGGGCCATCGGACGCTCTGGCATTTGGGGAAATGCGTAATGGCTATTCGTGTGGCGATAAACGGCTTCGGCCGCATCGGCCGGAACGTGCTCCGCTCCATCATCGAGCAGCGACGGACCGACATCGATGTCGTCGCCATCAACGATCTTGGTCCGATCGAGACGAATGCTCACCTGCTGCGGTTTGATTCGATCCACGGACGCGCGCCGTTCGAGGTCGATATCACCGGCGACACCATGAACGTAGGCCGTGGTCCCATGAGGGTCACTTCATGTCGGGATCCGTCCGAGTTGCCTCATACAAGCCTGGGCGTCGATGTGGCGCTCGAGTGCACTGGAGTTTTCACGAGCCGCGACAAGTCGGTCGCCCACCTGCGAGCGGGCGCAAAACGCGTCCTGGTCTCGGCTCCTGCGGAAGGCGCCGACATCACGGTGGTTTTTGGTGTCAATCATCATTCGCTGACAAGAGACCACGTCGTCGTCTCCAACGCCTCTTGTTCGACCAATTGCCTTGCGCCCGTCGTGAAGGTGCTGAACGATGCCGTCGGGATCGACCGTGGATTTATGACCACGATCCATTCCTATACCGGGGATCAGCCGACGCTCGACACGCTGCACAAGGACCTTTACCGCGCCCGCGCTGCGGCCTTGTCAATGATCCCCACCTCCACTGGTGCGGCTAAAGCAGTCGGACTCGTCATTCCGGAGCTAAATGGCCGCTTGGACGGCGTGGCCATTCGGGTTCCGATGCCGAACGTCTCGGCGGTAGACTTCAAGTTCATCGCCAAACGAGCCACCTCGGTCTCGGAGATCAATGCGGCGATCGAGCGGGCGGCAGCAGGGCCACTGAGGGGAATTCTTGGCGTAACGCACGAGCCGAACGTCTCGAGCGATTTCAACCATGACTCGCGTTCCTCGATCTTCCATGTCGATCAGACCAAGGTCATGGACGGCAACTTTGTCCGCGTATTGGCCTGGTATGACAACGAATGGGGCTTCTCGAGCCGGATGAGCGACACAGCTGTCTCGCTGGGGGCGTTCCTATGACGGCGGTGTTGCGAACCCTTGATGGTCTCGACGTAGCAGGCAAGCGTGTCGTAGTGCGTGCCGATCTCAACCTGCCCATGAACGGTGATTCCATTGCGGATGACACGCGACTGCGCAGCGTTACTCCAACGCTCGTGGAGCTCGTTGAGAAGGGAGCTACTGTCGTCGTCCTTTCTCATTTCGGACGGCCGAACGGGAAAGTCGTCTCGGATTTCTCTCTCGCACCGCTCCGGCGGCATTTGGAGCAAAGCGCTGGCCGACCGGTCCGGTTTGTGCCGACGGATTGGGCGCATGGCTATCCCGTCGATACGGCGTCCTTCGCTCGATCCGGAGAGATAATCCTGATGGAAAACACCCGTTTCCATCCGGGCGAAGAAGCCAACGATCCCGCCTTCTCGCGAAGGCTGGCCAACCTCGGTGATGTCTTTGTCAACGACGCCTTTTCAGTTTCGCACCGAGCACACGCTTCTACCGAGGGAATCGCACAGTTGCTGCCATCCTTCGCTGGCCGCGCCATGCAGGCGGAAATCGCAGCTCTTGACGCCGTGCTCGGCAAACCAGTCCGGCCAATCGGAGCCCTGATCGGTGGTGCGAAGATTTCAACGAAGCTCGCGATCCTGGAGAATCTGGTCAAACGCGTGGATGTCCTCTTCGTGGGCGGCGGAATGGCCAACACGCTGTTGCACGCACAGGGGATTTCGGTCGGACGCTCGATCTGCGAAGCTAACCTGGCTACGGTTGCAGAACGGATATTGCAGCAAGCGAGTGAGCATGGTTGCGAAATCGTCTTGCCCGGCGATGTCGTCGTTGCCGAAAAACTAGCCCCAAGCACGATCCACAGTGTCGTCGATGTCAGCAGGGTTCCTGCGGACGCGATGATACTCGATATTGGACCGGCGACCGTCGTCGAGAGCATATCACGGTTTGCCGACATCCGGACGCTGTTGTGGAACGGCCCGCTTGGCGCGTTCGAGACCGAACCATTCGAACGCGGCACGTTCGCTCTCGCACAAGCCGCGGCGAAGCGCACCAAGGCCGGTGGATTGCTTAGCGTCGCCGGTGGAGGGGACACCCTGGCCGCGCTTAGCGGTGCCGGCGTGATCAATGATTTCAGTTACGCCTCAACTGCCGGCGGCGCTTTCCTCGAATGGTTGGAGGGGCGCGAACTTCCGGGTGTGGCGATCCTGAGGACCGATACCGCGATGGAGATCTAGATGGCACGGATTACGCTACGGCAATTGCTGGATCACGCGGCCGAGCACGGCTACGGTGTACCGGCGTTCAACATCAACAACATGGAGCAGGGCCTCGCAATCATGGAGGCGGCTGCCGCCGTCGACGCGCCTGTGATCATCCAGGCCTCTCGCGGTGCTCGTTCCTACGCCAACGACATCATGCTTTCGAAGATGATTGACGCGCTCGAGGAAATGCATCCACAGATTCCGCTCTGCCTGCATCAGGATCACGGGAACGAGGAGTCGACCTGCGCAACTGCTATCAAGCACGGCTTCACCTCCGTCATGATGGACGGCTCCCTGAAGGCAGACGCCAAGACCGCAGCCGACTATGACTACAACGTTGACATCACCCGGCGTGTCGTCGAGCTGGCGCACTGGATCGGCGCCTCGGTAGAGGGCGAACTTGGCGTGCTCGGTTCCCTTGAGCATGGTGGCGGCGAGCAGGAAGACGGACACGGCGTCGAGGGGCAGGTAGATCACGATCAGTTGCTGACTGATCCCGACCAGGCGGTAGACTTCGTGCGCGCGACCAAGGTAGACGCCCTGGCGATCGCCATGGGCACCTCGCACGGCGCGTACAAGTTTACGCGCAAGCCCGATGGTGAGATCCTTGCGATGCGCGTCGTCGAGGAGATCCACCGACGTCTGCCAAACACGCATCTTGTGATGCACGGTTCGTCGTCGGTGCCGCAGCCGCTTCAGGACATGTTCAACCAGTTCGGCGGGGAGATGCCGCAGACTTGGGGCGTTCCGGTCGAGGAGATCGTCCGCGGCATCAAGCATGGCGTGCGTAAGGTCAACATCGACACCGATTGCCGGCTGGCCATGACCGCGGCCTTCCGCAAGGTCGCAACACAAGCCAAAAGCGAATTCGATCCCCGCAAATTTCTGAAACCCGCGATGGACGCGATGCGCGACCTTTGCCGCGAGCGCTTTGAGCAATTCGGCGCGGCCGGTCATGCGGCGAAGATCAAGGTGATCCCGTTGCCGGAGATGGCCAAACGTTACCGCTCAGGCGCCCTCGATCCGCGGATCGGGAGCATGTCTTCCGCCGCGGGCTAACCTCGGGTGGTCGGAAAGATTGATGATCCGGTTGTCCGCGCCGGTCAGTACATAAGGAGATGAGGATGAACGACCAATCTATGACCGTCCGCGGCAAGGATCGCTACAAGTCCGGCGTGATGGAATACAAGCGAATGGGCTATTGGGAGCCCGACTACGAGCCGAAAGATACCGACGTCATCGCGCTGTTCCGCGTCACGCCGCAAGATGGCGTCGATCCGACCGAAGCTTGCGCGGCGGTCGCGGGCGAATCCTCCACCGCGACCTGGACCGTGGTCTGGACCGACCGTCTGACGGCTGCGGAGAAGTATCGCGCGAAGTGCTACCGCGTCGACCCGGTCCCGAATTCTCCCGGAAGCTATTTTGCCTACATCGCCTACGACCTCGACCTGTTCGAACCTGGTTCGATCGCGAACCTGACGGCATCGATCATCGGGAACGTGTTCGGCTTCAAGCCGCTGAAGGCGTTGCGGCTCGAGGATATGAGACTACCGATCGCCTATGTGAAGACGTTCCAGGGGCCCGCGACTGGCATTGTCGTCGAGCGCGAGCGGCTGGACAAATTCGGTCGGCCGCTCTTGGGCGCAACTGTCAAGCCGAAGCTCGGGCTATCCGGCCGCAACTATGGCCGGGTGGTCTATGAAGCGCTGAAGGGCGGCCTCGATTTCACGAAGGATGACGAGAACATCAACTCGCAGCCTTTCATGCATTGGCGCGAGCGCTTCCTCTATTGCATGGAGGCGGTCAACCGCGCGCAAGCGGGGACCGGAGAGATCAAGGGGACGTATCTCAACGTCACTGCGGCGACGATGGAAGACATGTATGAGCGCGCGGACTTCGCGCGCGAGCTCGGCTCCAACATCGTCATGATCGATCTGGTAATCGGCTACACCGCGATCCAGTCGATGGCGAAGTGGGCGCGCAAGAACGACATGATCCTGCATCTGCATCGCGCGGGGCATTCCACCTACACGCGGCAGCGCAACCATGGTGTGTCGTTCCGTGTGATCGCCAAATGGATGAGGCTCGCCGGCGTCGATCACATCCACGCCGGTACCGTAGTCGGAAAACTCGAGGGTGATCCGAACACCACGCGTGGCTACTACGATATCTGCCGTGAGGACTTCAATCCAATGAAGCTCGAACACGGCGTGTTTTTCGATCAGCATTGGGCAAGCCTCAACAAGTTGATGCCGGTGGCCTCGGGCGGCATTCATGCCGGCCAAATGCATCAGCTTCTGGATCTGCTGGGCGAAGATGTCGTGCTGCAATTCGGCGGCGGTACCATCGGCCATCCTCGCGGGATTCAGGCCGGCGCGACCGCGAACCGGGTCGCGCTGGAGGCGATGATCCTCGCCCGCAATGAAGGACGGGACTACGTCCATGAAGGGCCGGAAATCCTGGCCAAGGCCGCGCAAACCTGCACGCCGTTGCGGGAGGCGCTGGAAGTCTGGAAGGACGTTACCTTCAACTATGAATCGACGGACTCCCCCGATTTCGTTCCCACCCCGAGCCTGGCGGTCTGAAAAGGAGCACATCATGCGCATTACCCAAGGCTGCTTCTCTTTCCTGCCTGACCTCACGGACGAACAAATCACCGCGCAAGTCCAGTATTGCCTGGACAAGGGCTGGGCGGTGAATATCGAGTTCACCGACGATCCACACCCCCGCAACACCTATTGGGACATGTGGGGCCTGCCGATGTTCGATCTGCGCGATGCAGCAGGCATTATGAAGGAACTCGCCGACTGCCGGCGCGTGTATAGTGATCGCTACATTCGCATTTCGGGATTCGACTCGAGCCATGGGTGGGAATCCGTGCGCATATCCTTCATTGTGAACCGGCCGACGCGAGAGCCCGGCTTCTGGCTCGACCGCCGGGAAGCGGCCGGCCGCAATATTCGCTATTCAACTCATGCCTACGCCGTCATGCGGTCCGAGGGTGAACGGTATTTCGAGACCTAGCTCCCTCATCCGGTAAGCCAAGGCGATCGTCCCCTGGGGTCGTCCTATCAATGCTCCGGATGCACCTGCTCCATCGTCGCTTTCGCGACGACGGAGCCCTTTTGATCCAGCTGACGAGGGGGCGCCCAATGCCTCGAACCGAAAGCAAACTTGTCGAGACATCGCTCACCGGCGTGACTGTCGATCTTCGAAAGGAGTTCGCCGAAGCCGGTATTGGCGAAGTGCTCGACGAACTCGATCGCCAACTCGTCGGCCTGGTGCCGGTGAAGACGCGGATTCGCGAGATTGCCGCGCTTTTGTTGGTCGAACGCATTCGTAAGCGCATGAACCTGATGTCGGAAGTGCCGACTCTGCACATGTCTTTCACAGGCAACCCCGGTACCGGCAAGACAACGGTGGCGCTGCGGATGGCGAGCATCCTCCACCGGCTCGGTTTCGTACGCCGTGGTCATGTTATCAATGTCACGCGCGACGATCTGGTCGGCCAGTATATTGGTCACACGGCGCCCAAGACGAAGGAGATCCTAAAGAAGGCGATGGGCGGCGTGCTCTTCATCGACGAGGCGTACTACCTCTATCGCCCCGAGAACGAGCGCGATTATGGACAGGAGGCCATCGAAATCCTGCTGCAGGTCATGGAATCCCAACGTGAGGATCTTGTGGTCATCCTGGCCGGCTACTCGGATCGGATGGAAAGGTTCTTTCAGAGCAATCCAGGATTTCGGTCCCGTGTTGCTCATCACATAGACTTTCCCGATTACAGTGATGACGAACTGCTGTCGATCGCTGAAATGATCTTGCGCGACCTGAACTACAAGTTCAGTTCAGATGCGCGGGAGGCATTCGTCCGGTACATCTCCCTGCGAAGGACCCAACCACTGTTCTCAAACGCCCGCTCGATTCGCAATGCGCTCGATCGGATGCGGCTTCGTCAGGCCAACCGTCTTCTCGCCAACCTCGATCAGGTTCTCAGCGTTGACGATGTCATGTCGCTCGAGGCGCCAGATATCCTGGCAAGCAGGGTCTTTTCGACACTTGGCTCCGATGCGGCGCAAAACAGGTGAGGGATGTAACGAAATGCCGCAAAGAGTAGTTGTTGCTCCGTCGATCCTCTCGGCGGATTTTGCGCGCCTCGGTGAGGAGATTGAGGCGATCGATGCCGCGGGTGCGGATTGGATCCACTGCGACGTGATGGACGGACACTTCGTGCCTAACATCAGCTTCGGTCCGGACGTGATTAAGGCGGTGCGTCCACGTTCGAAGAAGGTCTTTGACGTACATCTGATGATCGCTCCGGTTGACGCCTATCTCGAAGCCTTCGCCAAGGCTGGAGCCGACATTATCACTGTGCACGCCGAGGCCGGCCCGCACCTGGACCGCTCATTACAGATGATCCGTAGTCTAGGTAAGAAGGCAGGAGTGTCGATCTGCCCCGCGACCCCGGAGGGTGCCATCGCGCACGTATTGGATCGACTCGACCTGATCCTGCTTATGACCGTCAATCCTGGTTTTGGCGGACAATCGTTCATCAATTCTCAATTAGGGAAGATTCGACGGATACGCTCGATGATCGAGGACCGCCCGATCCTGCTCGAAGTGGATGGAGGCGTGAATTCGGAGACGGCAGCGTTGGCGGTAGCGGCTGGAGCCGACGTATTGGTCGCTGGATCGGCGGTCTTTAGAGGCGGAACGTTTGAAGCGTATCAGTCCAATATATCGGCCATCAGATTGGCCGCAAATGCCGCACTTGGAATTTGACAATGGCCATCTCCTCGAAACGGACGGAAAATTGGCCATCGGCAATCGTCTTCGATCTTGACGGGACGCTTGTCGACAGCTCTGGCGATATTGCCGCTGCCCTCAATGAGCTTCTATCGATCAATCGGCTACCACCTTTTTCGGTTGAGGAAGTTATCGACTTCATAGGCGATGGTGTTTCGGCGCTCGTCAAACGCGCCTTCGTAGCGCGGGGATGGTCGCCAAATGCGGACGAATTGTCGGCACATCTTGTGATGTTCCGGGCAATCTATGGCGAACGCCTAACGAGGCTGACGAGGGCTTATGACGGCTGCCTCGACCTGCTCTCCAGTCTGAAAGGAAGAGGAATTGACCTCGGGATATGCACGAACAAGGAGGAAAACCTTGCTCGTGGCGTCATCGATGGTCTGGGCTTGCGGGAATGTTTCCGAGCCGTAGTGGGGGGAACTCCGGGCCGTCCAGCGAAGCCTTCGCCGGCTCCGCTGCTCGAGACGATCGCCCGACTTGGTGTATGCCCTGAGGAGGCAATCATGGTGGGCGACAGCGCAGCCGACCTGTTTTGCGCGAGAAATTCCGACGTCGCGTTCATTGGTGTGACCTTCGGTTACTCTCGTCCACCAATGTCCGAGCTCGGAGCCGAAATTACTATCGGAAATTATTCCGAATTTGAAGCCGCGTGCTGTTCTCTATGGGAACGGCGTCCGTGAGGCGATCCCGCGCGCTCATTTTCGACGTCGACGGTACGATGGCGGAAACAGAGGAGCTGCATCGCCAGGCATTCAATGAAACATTCGAGCGCTTCGGTTTGGGCTGGGTTTGGGATATCGAACTCTACCGACTGCTTTTACGTGTCACGGGCGGCAAGGAACGCATAGCGCATTTCCTCCAACGGTTTGGGGTTGAAGGGGCACGATTGTCGGAAGCGCAAATCGCCGAGCTGCATCGCTTCAAAACGGCGCGCTATGCCGAGCTGCTCGCGCGCGGCAGCTGTCCGCTACGATCCGGAGTTTCGGACATTATTATCGGAGCGGAAGGGCGGGGACAGCGCCTTGCGATAGCGACGACGACGTCGCGCGGCAACATCGATGCGCTGCTGGCGCCGGTATTCGGCAAGAACTGGTCCGATCTGTTCCAGGCGATCGTTTCGGGAGACGACGTCCATAGGAAAAAGCCAGCGCCGGACGTTTATCTGAAGGTCCTGGAAACGCTCGGATTGCCTGGACACGCATGCCTTGCGTTCGAGGACTCCCGCAATGGGCTTCTTGCCGCCATGCGCGCGGGGATTCCGGTCAAAATTACCCGCAGTGTGTATTTCCGGGATGATGATTTTGAGGGTGCTCTCGATATCGTGGATGAGCTCACGTCCTTCGACTGTTGAGACGTTCATCGTTCGCGACGACGAGCCGATCTGCACGTTGAGGACCGGCGTGGTCAACGAACGCGGTGAGGTCTGACTGGACTGCACCGCAACCACCTTCACCGTTCTTCTCGGCCCAGCGTAACAAACAACGCCTTGGCGGCATCCGATTCGCCTTCGTTGCGGCCAGTTCGGCATCGGCGCGACTCTCGGCTCCGTCTTCGTAGCAAAGTCGTGCTTGGGCTTCGTCGGCTCCCGATGCGGAAAAGGATCGTGGGCGGCTTGAAGTGCAATTCCCTATGCGGAAAGACAGAAATCATAACTCAATCGGATCATGCACTTAGTGTCGAAATACATCCTGCTCGGTCCAAGCGTTTCCGGAGCTTCTGCCTGACGACATGTCAAAACACTAAGCCGCCATCCGATGGAAGCGTCTGCCGCATCCGGAGTTTGTGGGGCTGGCAAAAATACCTGGGGACTGGACTTCTCGGCGGCATGGCTGGCATGCGCCGTTGCGCGATTTGGCGGGCCGGCCTGACGGCAATTGGACGCATCATAGCCTAGGGCGACTATACGATATAGCCAAGGGCGAATATACGATAGTTTGTGCATATTTGACGGACTCGATGCTGTAGCGCTCCATGCGCCCCACAACCGAAAGCGGGCTGAGGGCGTACGTCGCTGCTGGATTTGCACGCCGCAACCGTAAAATGCGCAACTAAAGCGGGGATCACAGTGCGCGAAAGCAAGAATTTTTCCGACGCGAACGCGACTGGTATCCGCCTAAATCGCCCCATGCCCCTGTTGCCAAAAGGCACCCCCGGTGTCGCAATCACCGGGCCTTCCGTGGGAATTCAAGGTCGGGAAGGGCCGTCTGCCGGACATCCCTGCCTGAAGGCTGCGGTCGGGCCATCATGATGAGCTTGGTCGCGGACGCATTGGGTTTTGCTGGACGCCTGTTTAAACGGAACGACGCGGCTGAACCACGCAAGGCGCGTCCGGTCGCGCGACGTGACCCGCTCGAAATGCTTGCGGGGCCGGCAGAGGTGGTCGACACATCACCTGTCGTTGCCGATGAGGTGAAATACACGACCTGCTACATGTGCGCCTGCCGTTGCGGGATCAAGGTCCACATTAAGGACGGGCGCATCCGCTACATCGAAGGCAACAAAGACCATCCTGTTAATCGCGGCGTGCTATGTGGCAAGGGCTCCGCCGGCATCATGCAGCAGTATTCGCCTGCGAAGCTTCGCAAGCCGCTGCTCCGAACCGGCGAGCGCGGCGCCGGTGAGTTCAAGGAGATCGAGTGGGAGGAGGCACTTGGTCTTGCGACCAAGTGGCTCGGGGATATCCGCCGAACCGATCCCAAGAAGCTCGCGTTCTTCACCGGACGAGACCAGAGTCAGTCGCTTACCGGCTGGTGGGCGGCGCAGTACGGCACACCGAATTTTGCGGCGCACGGTGGCTTTTGCTCGGTCAACATGGCGGCCGCCGGCCTCTACTCCATCGGTGGCGCATTCTGGGAGTTCGGTGAGCCAGACTGGGATCACGCCAAATACTTCATGCTATTTGGCGTCGCGGAAGACCATGACTCCAATCCGATCAAGATCGGCCTTGCGAAGCTCAAGGAGCGTGGCGTCAAGTTCATGTCGATCAATCCGGTCAAGACCGGCTATTCGGCGATCGCGGACGAGTGGGTCGGCATTCGGCCCGGCACAGACGGCCTGTTCATTTTTGCGTTGATCCACTGCCTGCTCGAGATGGACGCTGTCGATCTCGACTTCCTTGCCCGCTACACCAACGCGACCTGGCTCGTCGTACAGAATCCTGGCGGGGCCGACCACGGCCTGTACGCGCGCGATGCCGCCAACGCTACACTCGCCTGGGACAGCAAGACGAACAAGGCGGTTCCCGCGGACGGAACCGATTTCTCACCTGCGATTGTCGGTACCTTCGAGCTTGAGGACGGTCGCCGTGTTACGCCGTCGTTCCAACTCCTCGCGAACCGCTACATGAGCGATGAGTTCGCGCCCGAGACGGTCGCAGAGCGCTGTGGCGTGGCGGCGGAGCGTATCCGACGCATCGCCGGCGAAATCGCGGACGTCTTCCGCAATCCGGTTGTGATTGACCAGCCCTGGACCGACTGGGCCGGCCGTCGCCACGAGAAGATGGTTGGCCGTCCGATCGCGATGCATGCCATGCGCGGTATCTCAGCCCATTCGAACGGCTTCCATACCTGCCGCGCACTTCACATTCTGCAGATGCTGCTCGGCGCAGTCGATACGCCGGGTTCATGGCGCTACAAGGCGCCGTATCCAAAGCCGCTGCCTGGCGGTCCACGTCCCGCAGGCAAGACAAGTGCTCCCGATACACCGCTCGGCGGCATGCCCCTCGGCTTCACCATGGGTCCGGAGGATCTGCTGGTCGACGAGAAGGGCGCGCCAATCCGCATCGACAAGGCCTATTCGTGGGAAGCGCCGCTCTCCTCGCACGGCCTGATGCACATGGTGGTCCATAACGCCTGGGCAGGCGATCCTTATCCGGTTGATGTGCTGTTCATGTACATGGCCAACATGGCGTGGAACTCGTCCATGAACACGGCCGGCACCATGAAGATGCTGACCGACAAAAACGACGACGGCACCTACAGGATTCCGAGGATCATCTATTCGGACGCATACGCCTCCGAGATGGTCTCCTACGCCGACCTCGTGCTGCCGGACACTACTTATCTCGAGCGCTGGGACTGCATCTCGTTACTCGACCGGCCGATCGGAAGCGCGCATGGGCCGGCCGATGCGATCCGCCAGCCGGTGCTGAAGCCCGACCGCGACGTTCGGCCGTTCCAGGACGTTCTGATCGAACTTGGTGGCCGCCTAGGCCTCCCCGGTTTCGTGAAGGAAGACGGCTCGCCGAAATATCCCGGCGGTTATCCCGATTACATCGTCAATCACGAGCGCAAGCCCGGCATCGGTCCACTCGCCGGCTTCCGCGGCGAGGATGGCGAGACGCCGGGCAAAGGCGCCCCGAACAAGAACCAGCTCGATCGCTATGTTGCCAACAAGAGCTTCTGGCGGCACGAGTTGCCGCATGACGAAGTCTATTTCAAGCACGGCAACAAGAAGTATCTCGAGCATGCCGTGAAGCTCGGTATGATCGACAGCGCCAACCAGATTGTCCTGCAGCTCTACAGCGAGCCGCTCCAGAAATTCCGCCTGGCGGCCGAGGGGCATGGCGACATCCAGCCGTCGGAGCGCGATCGCGAACGGGTCAGAA
>Ga0187815_10000320_pt1 | contig 23800 bp, 22 predicted proteins | sample NC_S_5_FD_132962 | JGI IMG/M metagenome (GOLD analysis project Ga0187815, IMG submission 132962) | Wetland sediment microbial communities from Neuse River Estuary, North Carolina, USA - ASW-S_5 | ecosystem: Environmental > Aquatic > Freshwater > Wetlands > Sediment | place: USA: North Carolina...
AATTCACCCGGCGCATCAGCCACCACTTAAGGAACCCGTAAGCGACGCAATGCGCCAACCTCCGCGAGCGAATTTAATGATCCCGTAAGTTCCGCATCGCATAAGTGCGCGAATCCTTCGTGATCATGAATGTGCACCACGCAGCGGCCTCGGGCGCGGGCCCCGGCGACGCCGGTCCGCAGCTCATTGACCACGCAGGGCGACGGCTGGCCGGAGTGGTTTACGTAGTTCCAGCTAGCTCAGTATCTTTCGACTACAACCATCCAGAAACCTGCCAGCACGGACATGGGGGTCGGAACGCACGTGAAGGGCTTCAGGGACTTCATCACCCGGGGCAATATGATCGACCTGGCGGTCGCCGTCGTCATAGGCACCGCGTTCACCGCGATCGTGACGGCGATCGTCAAGGACTTCATCACGCCGCTGATCGGTGCGATCTGGGGAAAGAAGAGCTTCGAGAACCTGACGTTCTCCATCCACGGGAGCACGTTCGACTACGGCGACCTCATCAACGCCGTGCTTTCGTTCCTCATCGTGGCAGCGGTCGTCTACTTCCTGATCGTGGCGCCGATGGCGAAGTTTATGGTCCGCATCCACGGGGCGAAGGCGGCCACGACACGCGACTGCCCGGAGTGCCTGAGCTCGATCCCGATCGGGGCTTCGCGGTGCATGTACTGCACGGTCCAGGTGGCGCCCGTCTCCAGCTCAACCCCGTAGCCAGCAACCCCATGAGTCTGGGCTCGGGCCGGGGCCTGGCCGTCCCGAGCCCAGACGCTCACGTCGGGGCGAATTACCTCAACCCCTGCGTTTTTCAGTTTGACACCGCTTCCTTATAAGAACCTGAGGCGATGCTGTGAACCCTATAACTGCCTCGTAACAGCAGTTAACGAACGTTCGGACCCAATATCGGCGAGCGTCGGCTGCCCGCCAGTCTTGCGCTTGGCGGGAGTGAACGACGGTGCCACCGGCTGGCCTCCGGTCCCCGACAGCCCGGCAGGCTGCTGCGGGACCGGCACCGGGCGTGCGGCCTCGGCAGTTCCGCGCTCGAGAAAGTCCGCGAGCCGCTCGGCCTCGTCGGCGCTGAACCCTATGACGGCACGTGGCTGACCCCATGGCTCCTTAAGCGCGTACCCCACGTACCCGACCACCGGCTGGGCCGGCGTATCCCCCAGACCCTGGAGCGCTCTCCATCGCTCCCAGGCAGATTCCAGGCGCGCCGCTGCGTGCTGGGCGCGCGTGACCAATTCCGGATCACGCGTCACGTGACCCCCTCCCCCCAGAAAGTTTTGACATCCGGGAGAGATCCCGGAACGGCGGTCCGGCATGCATCCGGACCGGCCCCAGTGCGACGAGCGCCGCGTACGCGAGACGTCACAGGATCCCGCGCGAGCCGCGCCCGTCCACTGGGACCAACCCCCCAATCCGCCGGACGAGCTCCGCCGTGAGCATGCCGCAGGCCACAGCGCGGAACCTCGCCATGGTCCTGCCGCGCTCGAGTGGCGGGATGCTACTCGGAACGCTGCTGCGGAATTCCCGCGAGCAGAGCACGAACCTCGGTCTCCCGGTAGCGCCGGTGCCCCCCCAGCGTACGGATTGACGTTAGCTTGCCGGCCTTCGCCCAGCGTGTGACGGTCTTGGGGTCGACACGGAACATCGTGGCGACCTCCGCGGGAGTCAATAGCGGCTCAGCCTCTGGAGTGCGTGCGGACATTGGTGCGGCCTCTCCTCCTGGACCGGTGTAGCGATCCTTGTGTTGTTGTTGTGTGGCCTTGTTGCTCCACATGGAGCTTGTCGTTGATGTCCTCATATGGCCCACGGGGACCATATTGCCATCACCAGCGGTAACAAGTCGACCACCCGGCGCGAAGATTTCTGCACGGGATGCCCCCTTGCTCCGTGGATCGGTGTCACTCACCGTGATTCTAGCGATACTTATCGTCGCATCGGGCTAGATTCGGAAATACTGCCCGCGCGTCTCCCTCCGGGCCCGCCCGCCCGCCGCTCCCCGGTGCGAGCGCGCAGCTCAGTAACGCTCTCTTGGCGGAGAACGCGACCTGAGCCGCGGTAACCCCTCAAACACTGATCGTAACCTACCATGTTGGAATCGTGACATAGATAGATACCTCACTTTTCTCACCGCGATCGGGTGGCCCAAACAGGCGATCACCATGACAATCTGGACAAGCAACGCGGTACGTGAGTGTGCTGTGACAGCCGTCGGCGTAGTCATCAGGGCCGCAAACCGGGTACGGTTATACGTGTACGGAAGCTGGCGAGCGCCGAGTTCCCAAGGAGGGATCTTCGGCGATCTGTGTGTGTCGCAGCCAAGCCACCGGGCAGCCCGGTCGGATGGCACGCAGCGGACACGGAAAGCCAGCGACATCAGCAGCGTGGGGCCGCACGGCTCCGGACGTTCGAGGGGGTCGAGCCAATGGGGCGCGGCCGAGCCAAGGCCAAGCAGGTGAAGGTTGCTCGCCAGCTCAAGTACAACAGCGGCGGCACGGACCTTGACCGGCTGCGTGCGGAACTGGGCGTCGGAACGGACCAGCGACACGGGGACCACGACGACCCGTACGCTGCGTATGACGACGACGATGCCGCCGACGAAGACGCCAGTGACGAGGACGACGAAGAGGACGACGAGGACGACGACTGGTCACGTTCCTAGGTTCCAGTTAGTCCAAGGCTGGAACCGCGCGCCGTCCGTTAGCCGGGCGCGCCTCGCCGCGTTCCCGCGTACGCCCGCTCAGGCGCTGGTGGCCACCGGTTCAAGCACGTGCTTGCCGCGTTCGCTCTCCGGAACGGGAACGGGGTACTGCCCGTCGAAGCAGGCACGGCACAGCGATCCCGGCCGCTGCCTGGTCGCCGCCACGAGCCCTTCGAGCGACACGTAGCCGAGCGAGTCCGCGCCGATCGCCGCACAGATCTCGTCGACCGAGCACCGCCCTGCCACAAGCTCGTCCCTGGTCGCGAAGTCGATGCCATAGAAACACGGCCACTTCACCGGGGGCGAGGCGATTCGCACGTGGACCTCGAGCGCGCCCGCCTCCCGCAGCATGGCCACGATCGCCTGCTGGGTGTTCCCCCGCACGATCGAGTCGTCCACGACGACGATGCGACGGCCCGCGATCACGTCGCGCAGCGGGTTCAGCTTCAGCCGGATGCCGAGCTGCCTGATCGTCTGGCTCGGCTGGATGAAGGTCCGGCCGACGTAGGAGTTCTTCACCAGGCCCTGGCCGTACGGGATGCCGCTGGCCTCCGCGTACCCGATCGCGGCGGGCGTGCCCGACTCGGGCACGGGGATCACCAGGTCCGCGACCGCCGGATGCTCCGCCGCGAGCGTCCGCCCGATCTCGACCCGGGTCACGTGCAGCCCCCGCCCGCCTATCGTCGTGTCGGGCCGGGCCAGGTAGACGTACTCGAACAGGCACACCTTCGGTGCCGCCTGCGCGAAGATCCGCGACCGCACCCCCCGCTCGTCCAGCGAGATCAGCTCACCCGGCTCGACCTCGCGCACGAACGCGGCGCCCACGATGTCCAGCGCGGCGGTCTCGCTGGCGACGACCCAGCCCGCGGTCCCCGCGGCGAGCCGGCCGAGCACCAGCGGCCTGAATCCCTGCGGGTCGCGCGCCGCGTACAGCGTGTTCTCGTCCATGAAGACCAGCGAGTAGGCGCCGCGGACCCGTGGCAGGATGCGCGCCGCCGCCTCCTCGACCCCGCCTGGCCCGAGCGCACCCCCGACGATCAGTTCGGTCAGCACGTCGGTGTCCGAGGTCGCCGCGATCGTGCCACCCGCCGCGTCCGGGGAAAGCATGGCGGTGAGCTCACGGGTGTTGGTCAGGTTGCCGTTGTGCCCGAGCGCGAGCGAGACCGTGGGCGTGGACCGGAACGTCGGTTGCGCGTTCGCCCACACCGACGAGCCGGTGGTCGAGTACCGGCAGTGCGCCACGGCGATGTCGCCGCGCAGCGCGGTCAGCGACGGCTCGTCAAACACCTGGGCGACGAGCCCCATCTCCTTGTGGACGACGATGCGCCTGCCGTCGCTGACGGCGATCCCGGCCGACTCCTGGCCGCGATGCTGCAGCGCGTGCAATCCGTAGTACGCGAGCTTGGCGACGTCTTCGCCAGGCGACCAGACACCGAAGACACCACAGGCATCCCGCGGCGGGCGGTCAGCGGGATCGAGGTCGTGCGTAAGGCGCCCGTCTGGCTTAGCCACACCCGTCAGTCTATTTGTTCAGGCCAACGGAAGATACGCGGACAGATCAGCTCGCGCACCACTCGCTCTAACCGCCCCGCCTTCCACGGCCTCCGCCCACCCGAGCCGCCCGGTCGCGAGCCGGACCCAGGTCAGCGGATCCGTCTCGACCACGTTGGGCGGCGTCCCTCGCGTATGGCGCGGGCCGGCCACGCACTGCACCGCCGCCACCGGTACCACTCTCACCTCCACAGAACGGCCGGGGGCGTCTCTTTCCAGCACCTGCAACAGGTAACGGGCGGCGGCCCGCAGCGCCGCCTGCGGCGGGTCCTCTCCCCGGTCGATCGCTGCCCCGACCTCCGCGACGTTGGCAGCGCCTTCAGGGTCGGGTTTGCGTCGGGGAGGCATGTAGAGACGCTACCCGTGGGGGCGCGGGGCTTGGGAGCGGTTCCCGTGCGGGCGCGGGACTTGGGAGCCCCGCTTCTCGCCACCGCGGTTCTCTCCCGTCACACCGGCCCCGCTGGTTTCGCCAACCCGGATACCTAGGAGCACTTTGTACCAGTTATGACAACATGTGACCGGTCACAAAGCCTGGAAAGTGGTCACGGCGGGTACAAAGTCAGCTGAAGAGCGCGGGGAGCGTCCCCTGCCAGACCCGCCTCAGTTCGTCGAGGCTCACCTCGAAGGTGGCTTCGACCGCTAGGGTCTGGCCGCCGGTGGTGCCGAGTACAGTGGCCGGGATCTCGTTCGCGGCGCAGAGCGCCGCGAACTCGGCCTCGCGGCCCGGAGTGACTGAGACCACGGCACGGGCTGCTGACTCGCTGAACAAGTCCGTGAACGGGTCGCCCGGCAACCGCACCCGGCAGCCTCGGCCGCCTCGTATGCACGATTCCGCCAGGGCGATGGACAGGCCGCCGGTGGAGAGGTCGTGGGCGCTGGACAGCAGGCTCTCCTGGGCCGCGGCGCTCATCAGGTCCGCTAGGCGGCGCTCCGCGTCCAGGTCTGCTGCCGGGGGGTGACCGCCCAGGTGGCCGTGGGTGACGTGAGCCCACGCGGAGCCGCCGAATTCCTCCCGGGTTTCCCCGAGCAGGACCACCTGGGCGGCATCTTCGGTGAAGCCGGCGGCTAGGCGGCGGCGCACGTCGTCGTGGACGCCTAGGACGCCGATGACCGGGGTCGGGTGGATGGCGTTCGTGCCGGTTTGGTTGTACAGGCTGACGTTGCCGCCGGTGACCGGGATGCCGAGGGCCGCACAGGCGTCAGCCAGGCCGCGGACCGCCTCGGCCAGCTGCCACATGACCGCCGGGTCCTCCGGGGAGCCGAAGTTGAGGCAGTTTGTGACCGCCACGGGGCTCGCCCCGGTCATCGCGACGTTGCGGTAGGCCTCGCTGAGCGCGAGCTGGGTGCCCTGGTAGGGGTCGAGGCGGCAGTACCGGCCGTTACCGTCGGTGGCGAGCGCGATGCCGAGCTGGGTCCGCTCGTCGATCCGCAGCAAGCCGCCGTCCTCCGGCATGGCGAGCACGGTGTTGCCGCGCACGTAGTGGTCGTATTGCGCGGTGACCCAGCTCTTATCGGCCTCGTCCGCCGAGCCGAGCAGGGCGAGCACCGCCGCGCGCAGCGCCGGGCCGTCCTTCGGGCGGTCCAGGCCGCCGGGCGCCGCCGCCTGGAGCGCGTCCAGGTCGGCGGGGCGGGCCATCGGCCGCTGGTAGACGGGCCCGTCGGCGGCCGTCCGCGGCGGGATCTGGACGACCGTGCCGCCGCGCCAGGTCATGGTGAGCGTCCCGTCCCCCGTCACCTCGCCGATCACGGTCGCCTCGACGTCCCACTTGGCACAGACCCGCAGGAACGCTTCGATGTTGTCCGGCCGGACGACCGCCATCATGCGTTCCTGCGACTCGCTCATCAGGATCTCGGCCGGGGTGAGGCTGGGGTCGCGCAGCGGCACGTCGTCCAGGGTGACGCGCATCCCGCCGTCACCGCCCGCGGCCAGCTCCGTGGTCGCGCAGGCGATGCCGGCCGCGCCGAGGTCCTGGATGCCCTCGATCAGCCCGCTGGCGTACAGCTCGAGGCAGCACTCGACGAGGAGCTTCTCCAGGAACGGGTCGCCCACCTGGACGCTGGGCCGCTTCGCCCTGGCCCTGCCGTCCCCGTCGCCGCCGAACGTGGCGCTGGCGAGCACCGACGCCCCGCCGACACCGTCCGGGCCGGTCCGCGAGCCGAACAGCACGACCTTGTTGCCCGGCCCGCTCGCCACGGCGGCCTGCAGGTCCGCGTGCCGCATCACGCCCACGCACAGCGCGTTGATCAGCGGGTTCCCGGCGTAGCAGGGGTCGAAGGCGAGTTCACCGCCGATGTTCGGCAGGCCTAGGCAGTTGCCGTAGAAGGAGATGCCGCTGACTACTCCCGGCAGCACCCGCGCGGTGTCGTGGGCGTCCGCCGGGCCGAACCGGAGCGCGTCCATCACCGCGACGGGGCGCGCGCCCATGGCGAGGATGTCCCGCACGATGCCGCCGACCCCGGTGGCGGCGCCCTGGTGCGGCTCCACGAACGACGGGTGGTTGTGGCTCTCGATCTTGAACGTGACCGCGTAACCCTGGCCGATGTCCACCACGCCGGCGTTGGCGCCGATGCCGGCGAGCAGCTGCCCTGATTGCTCCTCGTTCGGGGCGAGCCGCCTGAGGTGGACCTTCGACGACTTGTACGAGCAGTGCTCGCTCCACATGACCGAATACAGCGCCAGCTCGGCGGCGGTCGGCCGGCGGCCGAGGATGTCCCTGATCTTCGCGTACTCGTCCTTGGTGAGGCCGAGTTCCTCGAACGGCTGCGGCTGCTCCGGCGTGGCGGCCGCGACCTCCACCGTGTCCTTGTCGCTCAACCGCGCGCTCCGGCGAAAGCGGTCACGACCGACGTGAAGAACCCGAGCCCATCGGCGGACGGGCCGGTCAGCGGGTCGATCGCGTGCTCGGGGTGCGGCATCAGCCCGACCACGGTGCCTGCCTCGTCGCAGATGCCCGCGATGCCGCGGGCCGCCCCGTTGGGGGCGGCGCCGGCGTAGCGGACCACCACGCGGCCGGTCCGCTCGAGCTCGTCGAGGGTCGCGGGGCCGGCCGCGTAGGCGCCTTCGCCGCTCTTCAGCGGGACAAGGAGCTGCTGGCCCGATTCATAGCCGTTCGTCCACGCCGTGCTCGCGTTCGCCACCGTCAGCGGCACGTCCCTGGTGATGAACCGCAGGCCGGCGTTCCTGGTGAGCGCACCGGGCAGCAGGTGCGCCTCGCACAGGATCTGGAAGCCGTTGCAGATGCCGAGCACGGGCAGCCCGGCCTTCGCCGCAGGAACGAGTTCGGCCATCACCGGCGAGAACCGGGCGATCGCGCCGCAGCGCAGGTAGTCACCGTAGGAAAAGCCGCCAGGAAGGATGACCGCGTCCACGCCGCGCAGGTCACGGTCGGCGTGCCAGAGCGGCACGGCCTCGGCCCCCGCGTACCGCACCGCGCGGGCCGCGTCGGTGTCGTCAAGCGAGCCAGGGAACGTCACAACGCCTATCCGCACGACCGCAGCCTACCCGGCAACGCCCCAGCTCAGGTAAAGCGCTGGAGCCCTACTCCGCAGGATGCAGGCTGAACTCCTCGATGACCGGGTTGGCCAGGAGTTCGCGGGCGAGTTCCTCGATCGCGGCGAGCGCGGCGCTGTCGGCCGGACCGTCGAGCTCGAGCTCGAACCGCTTCCCCTGCCGGACTCCCGTCACGCCGCCGAACCCGAGGCGGCGGGTCGCGCTGAGCACCGCCTCACCCTGCGGGTCGTGAATCTCGGGCTTGAGCATCACGTCGACGATCACTCTGGCCACGTATCCTCCCAGGGCAAGCAGGGCATATATCGTACTGCTACCGGCTATCGAGGCCGGTCGGGGACGGTGTTGGCGATCCCGGCGCCGATCCCCCCGAAAGGAGTGGCACGTGACCGTCGAAACCGGCGGTGCGACCACAGTCGCGCCGCAAGACAGCGAGCTTATCCAGCTCCTGACCCCCGAAGGCGAGCGGATCGATCACCCCGGCTATCCGCTCGGAGACGTGGACATCAAGGGAATGTACCGGGACATGGTCCTGGTCAGGCGGATGGACACCGAGGCCATCGCGCTGCAGCGCCAGGGTGAACTTGGCATCTGGGCGTCACTGCTCGGCCAGGAGGCAGCCCAGATCGGTTCCGGGCGGGCCCTGTCGCCCAAGGACATGGCGTTTCCTTCCTACCGCGAGCACGGCGTCGCCTGGTGCCGGGGTCTCGACCCGGTTCGGCTGCTGGAACTGTTCCGCGGTGTCAATAACGGCGCCTGGAACCCGGAAGAGTACAAGTTCCACCTGTACACGATCGTCATCGGCGACCAGACGCTGCACGCCACCGGCTACGCGATGGGCATCCAGCGGGACAGCGCCGAAGACGAGGCGGTGATCGTCTACTTCGGGGATGGCGCTACCAGCCAGGGAGATGTCAGCGAGGCATTCTCGTGGGCGTCGGTCTTCCACGTCCCCGTGGTGTTCTTCTGCCAGAACAACCAGTACGCCATCTCCGCCCCGCAGGAACGGCAGAGCCCCATCCCGCTCTACCAGCGGTCGCGTGGCTTCGGCTTCCCCGGAGTCCGCGTCGATGGCAACGACGTGCTCGCCTGTTACGCGGTGACGCGGCAGGCGCTGCGCGCCGCCCGTGAGGGCCAGGGCCCGACCCTGATCGAGGCCTTCACCTACCGGATGGGTGCGCATACCACCACCGACGACCCCACCAGGTACCGGCTGGCCAGCGAGCTCGAGGCGTGGCGGCTGCGCGACCCGATCGAGCGCGTCCGGGCGTACCTGGCCCGGACCGGGCAGGCCAATGCCGCATTCTTCGAAGAGATCGATGCAGAGGCGGCGCAGCTGGCGGCGCGTGTCCGGGAGGCCTGCCGGGCGATGCCCGACCCTGAGCCGCTCACGGTGTTCGACCACGTCTACACCGGCCCGAACGCGATACTTGACGCCGAGCGGGCGCGGTACGCGGATTACCTCAACGGGTTCGAGGAGGTTGCGCGATGACCAAGCTCACGCTGTCCCGGGCCCTGAACGAGGGGCTGCGCCGGGCACTCGAGGCCGACCCCAAGGTGATGATCATGGGCGAGGACGTCGGCAAGCTCGGCGGCGTGTTCCGGGTCACCGACGGGCTGCAAAAGGACTTTGGCGAGCACCGCGTGGTCGACACGCCGCTTGCCGAGTCCGGGATCGTGGGGACCGCGATCGGGCTGGCGCTGCGCGGCTACCGGCCGGTCTGCGAGATCCAGTTCGACGGTTTCGTGTTCCCCGCCACCGACCAGATCGTCAGCCAGCTCGCCAAGATGCGCTACCGGTCGCGTGGCCAGGTGACGCTGCCGGTCGTGATCCGCATCCCGTTCGGCGGCGGCATCGGTGCGGTCGAGCACCACAGCGAGTCGCCCGAGGTCTTCTTCGCCCACACGGCCGGGCTGCGCGTGGTCGCGTGCGCCGACGCGGCCGACGCCTTCGCCATGATCCAGCTCGCGATCGCGTCCGACGACCCGGTGATCTTCTTCGAGCCGAAGCGGCGGTACTGGGACAAAGGCGAGGTCGACGCGACGGCGCCGCTCGAGGCCGCGCTGCCGCTCGACAAGGCGCGGGTCGTACTGCCCGGAGACGACGTGACCGTGCTCACCTACGGGCCGCTTGTGCGCACCTGCGCCGAGGCGGCGGCCGCCGCCAGGGACGAGGGCAGGTCCATCGAAGTGATCGACCTGCGTTCGCTGTCCCCGCTGGACATGCGGACAATCACCGCGTCGGTGTCGCGCACCGGCCGTTGCGTGGTCGCGCATGAGGCGCCCGTCTACGCGGGACTGGGCGCCGAGATCGCCGCGCGGGTGACCGAGGAGTGCTTCTACCACCTCGAGGCGCCGGTACTGCGGGTCGGCGGCTTCGCCACGCCGTACCCGGTAGCCCGGCTTGAAGACCACTATCTGCCTGACCTGGACCGGATCCTGGACGCCGTCGACCGCACGTTCGCCTTCTGAGACCGGGGAGCCGCAATGAACAGAGAGTTCAAGCTCCCCGACGTCGGGGAGGGCCTGACCGAGGCCGACATCGTCTCCTGGCACGTCAAGCCGGGCGACACGATCGAGGATGGCCAGGTCATCGTGGAGATCGAGACGGCGAAGGCGGTCGTCGAGCTGCCCAGCCCGTACGCGGGGACCGTCACCGGGCTGCTCGTGTCCGAAGGGCAGACCGTGGACGTGGGCACCCCGATCATCACGGTCGACGTGCCCGGCACGGGCGAAGCGCCCGGCCCGGCGGCCGTGGCGCCGGCGAGCGCTCCGGCCGCCGCGGAGCAGCCTGGCCAGCCCGCGGAGCAGCCGGTCGCGGAGGAGCAGCCAGCGCAGCCCGCCAGGCAGGCGGTGCTCGTCGGCTACGGGGTCAAGCCGGGATCGACGACGCGGCGGCCGCGCAAGAAGCCGCCGACGCGCCCGGGGTCCTACCCTTCGTCGCCGGCTATGCCCCAGGGGGGCGGGCCTCCCGCGCCGCCCAGCGCAGGCCCGTCCGCGCGCGCGCTCGCCAAGCCGCCGGTGCGCAGGCTCGCCCGGGACCTGGGAGTCGACCTTTCCGGGCTGGCCGGAAGCGGGCCGGAGGGGTCGGTCACCCGTGAGGATGTGCAGCGCGCCGCCGGAGACGCCACCGTACGTTCTGGATACCCGGCAGCGGTACCAGCGGCGAACGGGCGGGCGAGCGCCCCGGCCAGCCCACAGGAAGCCGAGGAGCGAGTCCCGGTACGAGGGGTGCGCAAGCACACCGCCGCGGCGATGGTGACAAGCGCGTTCACCGCGCCGCACGTCACCGAGTTCCTCCAGGTGGACGTCACCGAGACGATGGCGGCGGTCCGGCGGGCGCGCGACCTGCCGGAGTTCGCCGGGGTCAAGGTGTCGCCGCTGCTGTTCGTGGCCAAGGCGCTGCTTGTCGCCGTCGGCAGGCATCCCATGGTCAACTCCGCGTGGGACGAGGCCGCCCAGGAGATCGTCGTCAAGCGCTACGTCAACCTCGGCATCGCGGTGGCGGCCGAGCGCGGGCTGCTGGTGCCGAACGTCAAGGGCGCGCAGGCGCTCCCGCTGGCCGGGCTGGCGCGGGCGCTCGACGAGCTGGCCGCGACCGCGCGGGACGGCAAGGCCACGCCGGGCGACCTGTCCGGCGGCACGATCACGATCACGAACGTGGGCGTGTTCGGCGTCGACGCCGGGACCCCGATCCTGATGCCGGGAGAGGCGGCGATCCTGGCCTTCGGGCAGGTACGGGACGCGCCGTGGGTGCACCAGGGCGAGCTCGCGGTGCGGAAGGTCACTACGCTGTCGCTGTCGTTCGACCACAGAATCGTGGACGGAGAACTCGGCTCAGCGGTGCTCCGCGACGTAGGCTCGATGCTAGAAGACCCGGTCCGGATGCTCGCCTGGTCGTGAGCGTTTCCAGAGCCGGCGGCTCGCTGAAGAGATAAGGGGTCGCGGGATGTCGGTGCGCAAGGTGCGCGACGCCGTGGTGCTGATGGGCGCTTTCATCGCGGTGCTGTGGATCCTGCAGGTGTTCAACTGGGCAGACGGGTACCGGCTGGACTATCAGCTGGGCATCCTCCCGCACCAGGTGAGCCGGCTGCCGGACATCTTCGTCGCGCCGCTCTTGCACGTGTCGTGGCAGCACATCGAGGGCAACACGGTGCCGCTGTTCGTCCTCGGCGCGCTCGCGGCCTACCGGGGCATCGTGAAGTTCCTGCTGTTGACGCTGATCGTCGCGGTGACCAGCGGACTGGCGGTGTGGCTGTTCCAGGGCGGCGACGCGCCCACGGTGGGGGCGAGCGGGCTGATCTTCGGATACTTCGGCTACGTCGTGATCCGTGGCTTCTTCGACAGGAACCTGCTCGACGTCGGCGTCGGCATCGTGGCGGGCATCCTGTACTGGACCATCCTCCAGGTGGCCATCCCCGGGACTCCGGGAATCAGCTGGATCGGTCATCTCGGCGGTCTGTTCGGCGGGGTGCTCGCGGCCTGGGTGCTGCGGGCACGGCCGGCCGTGGGCGCTGGCCCGCGCGGTTGGACGACCGGCTTCGGCGGCCGGGCTGTCCGCCCGGGCGGGCCAGGCCGTGCACCTTCGGCCGGCTCGGCGGGCTCACCCGGCTCGCGTGACTCCGCGACTCCCGGCCGCGCACCCGGCGCGCACCCGGGGAGTAAGGCGGCCGAGGACTTGCTGCGCGAACTCGAGGAGAAGGGCATCTAGGCTCCGGACATGATCCGTCACACCGTGCTGTTCAAGTGGACCGCGGAAGCCACCGACGAACAGAAGGAAGCGGCCGCCACCGAGCTCGCGAAGCTGCCGTCGATCGTGCCCTCGGTGCGCGCGTTCGCGTTGGGGCCGGACGCCGGGCTCGGCGCGCAGCCGAACTTCGACTTCGCCGTGACCGCCGACTTCGACGACAAGGCGGGCTACTTCGCGTACCGCGACGACCCGGGGCATCGCGAGGTCGTGCAGCGCTACCTCACGCCGATCATCGCGCAGCGCGCCGGCGTCCAGTTCGAGTTCTAGCCCAGCTTAGAAGGCGCCCTCCGGGACCTCCATGAGGTCCAGGGAGGTCTGCTCGATGATCTTCCGCTCGGTCTCCAGGCGGGGCAGCACGGTCGTGGCGAAGAACCGGGCCGCGGCGAGCTTGCCGGCGTAGAAGTCGCGGTCGGCTTCGGACAGCGAGTCCGCGTTGTCGAGCGCGCGCAGCGCCACCTCGGCGTGCCTGCCGAGCAGCCATCCGATGACCAGGTCACCGAAGGCGAGCAGCAGCCGCACCGAGTTGAGCCCGACCTTGTAGACCTCTTCCGGCTGTTCCAGCGAGTCGAGCACGAAGCCGGTCATGGCCGTCAGCATGCCGTCGACCTGGGCGACGGCATCGGCGAGCGCGGCCCGCTCGATCTTCAGCCGGCCGTTGCCATTTTCGGCCCGCGCGAACGCGGCGATCTCGGCGATCAGCGCCTTGGCCGCGGCACCCTGGTCGCGGACCAGCTTGCGGAAGAAGAAGTCCAGGCTCTGGATGCCGGTGGTGCCCTCGTAGAGGCTGTCGATCTTGGAGTCCCTGATGTACTGCTCGATCGGGTAGTCCTGCAGGAAGCCCGAGCCGCCGAGCGTCTGCAGGGACAGCGCCAGCATCTCGTACGCGCGTTCGGACCCGACGCCCTTGACCAGCGGGAGCAGCAGGTCGTTGCGCGCCGCCGCGGCGCTGTCGACCGTGCCGTTCGCCTCGGCGAGCTGCACCGCGTCCTGCTGCGCGGCCGTGTAAAGCACGAGCGCCCGCATGCCCTCCGCGTAGGCCTTCTGCAGCATCAGCATCCGGCGCACGTCCGGGTGGTGGATGATCGTCACGCGCGGCGAGGCCTTGTCCAGCTGCCGGGTAAGGTCCGGGCCCTGCACGCGGTTCTTGGCGAAGTCGAGCGCGTTGAGGTAGCCGGTGGAGAGCGTCTCGATCGCCTTGCTGCCGACCATCATCCGCGCGTGCTCGATGACCGTGAACATCTGCCTGATGCCGTCGTGCACGCCGCCCACGAGCGTGCCGACCGCCGGCCGGTCCGCGCCGAATGTGAGCTCGCAGGTCGTGGAGACCTTCAGGCCCATCTTGTGCTCGAGGTTCGTGACCTTGACGCCGTTGCGCTCGCCGGGCGAGCCGTCCTCGTTCACCAGGTACTTCGGCACCAGGAACATGGACAGCCCCTTGGTGCCCGGAGCAGCGCCCTCCGGGCGCGCCAGCACCAGGTGGAAGATGTTCTCGGTCATGTCCTGCTCGGCGGTGGTGATGAACCGCTTGACGCCTTCGATGTGCCAGGTCCCGTCGGGCTGCTCGATCGCCTTGGTGCGCCCGGCGCCCACGTCCGAGCCCGCGTCCGGCTCGGTGAGCACCATCGTCGCGCCCCACTCCCGCTCAACGGCCAGCTGCGCGAAGCGCTTCTGCTCGGGAGTGCCGAGCTTCCACAGCACGGTGGCGAAGTGCGGGCCGTTGGCGTACATCCAGGCAGCCGGGTTGGCGCCGAGGACGAGCTGCGCCACCGACCAGGCAAGGGACCTGGGCACCACGGTTCCGCCGAGCTCGGGCGCCGTGCTGAGCCGCCACCACTCCCCGTCCATCAAAGCGCGGTACGACTTGCGGAACGACTCAGGGAGCGTGACGTCCCCGGTAGCCGGGTCGAAGACCGGCGGATTGCGGTCGGCGTCGGCGAACGACTCGGCCACCGGGCCGATCGCGAGCCTGTTCACTTCGGCGAGCATGTCACGCGCGGTATCGGCGTCCACCTCATCGAACGGGCCGGTGCCCAGGATTTCCTGACGGCCGAGCACCTCGAAAAGGTTGAACTCGATGTCCCGGAGATTGCTCTTGTAGTGACTCATTTAACGCTCCGCAAGGTCGGCTACCTACGCCTATGTTACTCACTAGTAGCTAGCGGCGCACTCCTCCGCGGGCGGATTTTTCCTAATATGCGTAACCGCTGGTGACATGGTGGGCGGAAGTAGGTAACGGATAGCATCACGTGTCCGCCTGTTTCGGCGCTTTTGAGGCATCACGGACACCTTGCAGCTAGGCTTCCGAGTCGTGACGGAAGATCGCAACCCGTCGGCAGGCCTCCCTATGCGGCAGGCTAGCGATGGCATGCCCTCCCGGCAGCCGGGCGGGGCGCTGCCGACACGACAATTCGCTAGCGAGCCGCCAGGCAGGCGCCCGAACGCGGACTACGCACCAGGCGGCGACCTGCCCGGCCGCCCGGCGATGCCGAGCCGGCCCCCGGTCGGCCGGCCGCCGCGGCCGGCCGGCCGTCACCGCCGCCCCGTTCCGGCCAGCCTCCCGCAAAGCGCTCCCGCTCTCGTGCTGGCCGTTCCTGGCAGCGACACCGACCTGACCTCGGGTGCGGTGGGCGAGCTTGCCGCCGTCCTCCGGGTCGACAATCCGGCCGTGGACGTCCGCGCGGCGCGCATCGACGGCGGCGGGCGCAGCGACCCGTCAGACCTCCGGGCGGTGCTGACCGATGCCGCCGCACGGCGGCCCGCCGGTGCTGCCTGCGCGGTGGTCATCCCGCTGCTCGCGACGCCCAACCCGCCGGTGGCCCGCCGGCTCCGCGAGGTCGTCGCCGCGAGCCAGGTGAACGCGGTCATCAGCGGCTTCATCAACTCCAACGCGATGATCGCCGAAGTGCTCCACATCCGGCTGGCGGAAGCCGGCCTGGCCCGCGCCGACCGGGTGCGGCTGTTCAGCATCGTCACCGCCGCCGACGGCATCCTCATCGCCACGGTCGGCGGCCCTGACGCCGCCGCGGCGGCCAACGTCACCTCGGTCCTGCTCGCCGCGCGGCTCGCGCTCCCGGTCATCACCGCATCCCTGGACGGCTCGCCGTCGATCCAGGAAGGGGCCATGCGGCTGAAGGAGATGGGAGTGAACCGGCTTGCCATCGCTCCGTGCATCATCGGTCCCGAGGCCAGCCGGAGCGACCTGGACGCGATGGCCACCGGGACCGAATGCGCCGCGCCGCTCGGGGCGCACGGCAACATCGCCAAGCTCGCCGCCATGGCCTACGGCCAGGCCATCAGCCAGCTAGAGATACCCGGCGAGTCGCTCTTAGGAGCTGCCCGGCACTCGCGGGCCCATTCGGGGCGAACCAGGGACAAACCCACGCAACCGCCCTCACCCGAACAACGTCGTAACAGGTAGGAACCCTCAAAGTGACGATTGTGGGTGAGTGGCATGCGGATACTGTCCAGGGCGCTCCGCATAGGCGCGGCGGTAACAGTCGCGGTTGGCGTTTCTGTTGGCGTGGCGGTGTCCGCGCAGGCGGGCGACAGCCCGGCGGGCTTCCACTTCGGGACCGACAGCTGGCCTGTGTCGATCCCGGGCAAGGCACCCTACGTGAACCCGGTCGTCGGCGGTAACTACGGCGGTTACATCGGCATGGCGGGGAACTGGGCCCGCGTGGAAAAGTGCACGACCGGAAACTTCCTCGCGTGGTCCTCGGCCAACAGCGCCCAGGCGAACACCGATTACAGCACCTACCACATCGGTATCGGCACCGGCGTTTACTGGTACATGGGCGGCCCCGGCGTCGACCCGCACTACAACGGCACGACCACGGAAGCGTCTAACTGGGGCGCGGCGCAGGCGGCCGACGCGCTCGCGGCCATGAAGAGCCTGCACGTCACGTACCCGGTGGTGTGGGCGGACATCGAGCTGCCGGGCATCGCCCCCGCCCCCGACAACGGCTGGAACAGCGTGTACACCTCGCCGTGCAGCGGGAAGGTCAAGCAGGCCTACGTGCCCATCAACGTCGACCGCGCCGAATTCAACGGGTTCGCCAGCTACATCTCCGCCCACTCCGCTTACAAGGTGGGTGCGTACTCCGCGGCTTCGGTGTGGACCTCGATCTTCGGCACCGGCTCGGCCTCGCTGATCCCCAGCACCTACGAGTGGACCTACCTGCCGGAGACCTCCAACCTGAAGCAGTACCCGTACGGGTGGTGCCTCGTGCAGGGCAAGTCCCGCACGTGCGCCCAGTTCTTCGGCGGGCAGACGAGCTCGAGCAAGTACGCGCTCATGTGGCAGTGGTCGGGTGGCGGCGGCGTCCGCAACGCCTACGGCGACTTCGATCAGATCGACGTCTCGCGCATGGGCTGACCGCGCGAAGCTTCCTAGACCGTCCCCGCCAGCAGCGGGTCGAGTCGCAGCGACGGATGGTCGCGGGTGATCGCGTTGAGCCGCCACTTGTCCGCGAACAGGGCGAGCAGCGCCCCGTCCAGCCGCCGGGTCAGCACCTCGGCGCCCCGGACACCGGCCAGCGCGGTGACGCCGGCGGCGTCCGTCAGCCGGGCCAGCGAGTAGTCGAGGTGAGCAAGCTCTGACCGGGCGCCGAACTCGTGCTCGAGCCGGTGCAGCACCACGTCGAACTGCAGCGGCCCGACCGCGGCCAGCACCGGCGCCTGGTCGCCCCGCAGGTCAGACGACAGGACCTGCACCACGCCCTCGGTGTCGAGCTGGTCGATGCCCCGCCGGAACTGCTTGTACTTGCCGGCGTCCTTGCACCGGACGACGGCGAAGTGCTCGGGGGCGAACGACGGGATCGGCGGGAACGCCACCGGCTGGTCACTGTAGAGCGTGTCCCCCGGCCGCAGCGCCCCGGCGTTGACCAGCCCGATCACGTCGCCCGGGTACGCGGTTTCCACGGTCTCCCGCTCCTGGCCGAACATCGCCTGCGCGTACTTGGTCGCGAACGGGCGGCCGGTGGCCGCGTGCGTCAGCACCATCCCGCGGGTGAACTGTCCAGAACACACCCGCACGAACGCCACCCGGTCCCGGTGCGCCGGGTCCATGTTGGCCTGCACCTTGAACACCAGCCCGGAGAAGGGCGCGTCCACCGGCCGCTCGTCGCCGTCCACCGAGGCTCGCGGCGCCGGCGCCGGCGCCAGGTCGCACATGGCGTCGAGCAGGCGGCGCACGCCGAAGTTCGGCAGTGCGGCGCCGAACAGCACCGGCGAGGACTCGCCGGCCAGGAACGACGGCATGTCGATGTCCGCGCCGATCTCGTCGAGCAGGGCGAGTTCCTCGGCGGCCGCCTCGTACGCGGAACCCTCGCGCGCCAGGGCCTCGTCGGCGCTGAACACTTCCTCCAGCGCCCGCTCCGCGCCGCCTGGCATCCTCGTATACGCGGTATACAACCCGGTAGCACGCTCGATCAGCCCGCGGAAGTCGCCGGCGATGCCGACCGGCCAGTTGACCGGCGTCGGCCGCAGCCCGATCCGCTGCTCGATCTCGTCCAGCAGTTCGAGCGGCTCCCGCCCGGGCCGGTCCCACTTGTTCACGAACGTCACGACGGGCACGTGCCGCGACCGGCACACGTCGAACAGCTTCAGCGTCTGCGGCTCCAGGCCCTTGGCCGAGTCCAGCAGCATGATGGCGCAGTCCACCGCCTCGAGCACGCGGTAGGTGTCCTCGGAGAAGTCGGCGTGGCCCGGGGTGTCGAGCAGGTTGAGGACGTGACCGTCGTAGTCGAAGCGCAGCGCCGCCGAGGTGATCGAGATGCCGCGGTCGCGCTCCATCGCCATCCAGTCCGAGGTGACCCCGCGGCGCCCCGCCTTGCCGTGCACCGCACCCGCGGTGTTGATCGCGGACGCGTGCAGCGCCAGCGCTTCGGTCAGGGTGGACTTGCCCGCGTCCGGATGGCTGATCACCGCGAACGTCCGCCGCCGCGTCGTCTCGTCACGGACGACGGCGTCCGGCACGGTCCGCTTCTCTACATCTGTCACCGACACCGCGGCAATACTCCTCACTTAGCGCGACTTCCAGATCCGGAACAGGAGAAAATCAAAATCAATTCCCCGAACGTACGCGTGGCTCCCGCCCGCAGCCCAGATTATGACCGACGGCCACGGGTGGGGCTTGTTATCGCTGTTCCTCCAACAGGCCGAGGTCGCGCAGGCTCTCGGCCGTTCCGACGACCGTCGTCTCGGCGGGACGCGGCTGCCAGCCGAGCAGGCTCTTCGCCCGGTCGTTGTGGATGACCAGATCCGGCAACTCATCTCCGGGCGCTTCCTCGCTAGGCACGCGCTTGGCGAGCGACCCCAGCCGGTCCCGCAGGATCTGGGCCATCCGCAGCCAGCTGATCGTCGGGCCGTCAGCGAGCGCCAGGAAGCGCTTGCCCGCCGCCTCAGGCGCCGCCATGGCGCGGATGTGCAGGTCCGCCACATCACGCACGTCGGCGACGCCGAAGCGCTGGCGCGGGACGACGGCCATCGTCCCATCGAGCATCATCTTGGTGCGCTGCAGCGAGGACCGCACCTCCGTCGTCAGGGTCGGCCCGAGGATGAACGTGGGGTTGATCACCACGAGCTGCATATCACCACCGTGGTGCTCAATGAAATCCCAGGCGGCGCGCTCCGCGATCGCTTTCGAGCGCGGGTACGGCGGCAGGCCGGGTGTATCGGGATCGGTCCAGTCGTCCTCGGTGTACTCGGCGCTCGGCTTGGGTGTGTAGCCGACGGCAGCGAAAGACGATGTCAGCACTACACGCCGGGCACCGGCGTTGCGGGCAGCGCGCAGCACGCGGACCGTGCCATCACGGGCGGGGACGAGCACATCGTCAGGATTGTTCGGCTGGATCATCGGCGACGCAACGTGATAGACCTCCGCGCAACCGTCAACCGCGGCGGGCCAGCCATCGTCTGCGGTGAGGTCCGCTGTCACGACCTCAAGACCGGTATCGTCGGCGTCGCCGCGACGGACTGCCGCGCGCACCGCGGCCTCGCGGTCGATCGAACGGACCGTGGCGCGCACGGGGGCTCCGCTTCGCAACAGCGCGGCGATCAACTGGGTGCCGACATAGCCAGAACCACCGGTGACCAGTACGGGGCTCATCGGGCCGCCTCCATTTCCATGCGGTCGACGGCGGCCCGTACCCGCTGCCAGGCCGCAGCCTCGGCGTCGGCGTCGCCGCGGTCGCGGGCGTCCCACACGGCAGCCTTCTCCCGCAGGTAGCCGAGATGCGTGTGCAGCCTCTGGATCTCCGCTTCGACGCGCTCGGCGTGCCGTAGCAGCAGGTCACGCTGCTCAGCAGCCGCAGCGCGACCACGCGCACGATTCTCCTGGTAGGTGCGCATGTCCTCGATGCCCATGCCCATAGCGCGCAGGCAAGCCAGCGCCTGGAGCGCGTCGACATCCTCGCTGTGATAGCGGCGGTGGCCACTGCTCGCGTCCCGCTCGATCGGGCCGATCAGCCCGACCTCTTCGTAATAGCGCAACGTCGGCTCGCTGAGCCCGCTACGCCGCGACACATCCTGAATAGTCAAAGCCGTCATGACAGCAGCAAACCAAACCTCAAGCGCTTGAAGTCAAGGCTCGCGAGGTCGCCTTGCGCGCTCCGGTTCGCTCCCTCTGGCTCCTTCGGTTGCGCTAAGCGACGCCGTGAACGTGCGCTGTACTGGGAGGACGGGCGCACGGGTAGCGGGTGAGGGGGGCCCTGTGAGGGCCTGTGCGCCCGTTCTCAAGCCTGCGGTAGACGAGGTTCCGCACCGGGGACATCGGGGAAGCGGTCGCCACGGCACTGGACGCTGCGGGCGGGAAGGACCTCGAAATCCTCGGTGCCGACGTGGCCGGTCAGCGCCTGCGGCGCGGGCTCGTGGACGAGATCCTGGTGTACGTCATGCCGGTGCTGCTCGGGGACGGCATCCGGTTCTACTCCTCCCCGGGTGTCGAGAGGACAGACCTGGAAGCGCTCGGCAGCACGCAGTCGGGAGCTGTCACCATCCTTCGCTTCGCGTCCGCAAGCAGTCATCGGTGTAATACCGCGGCCAGGCGTGCGCTCCACGACCCGCAGGTCCTAGTTAATGGCCCGCCAATTGCCCGGCGTCCTGTTACTGCCCGGCGAAACCCCAGTGTTCGGAAACCTGCTTCCGGCCCGGGGCCTTGTCGCTGAGAGCGGGCGACGGGAATCGAACCCGCACTGTCAGCTTGGGAACTGGATTGTCATGCTCCCGTGACCGGCAAGCCGCAGCTCACCCGCCATCATGGGTTGTCCATGAGTTTCCACAGAATACCAGTCTTGACTGGTTGATCGGGCAGGCAGCGGGCACGGTGCTGACAACTCGGAGCAAACAAAATGGCTGACATTCCAATTACTACCGCAGACACTCTTCCTCCAGCCCTTGGAGGGAACCGCGAAGTCAAGCGTATAAGAGTAATAAAGTTCACGAATCATAGTTCTGCAACCGAAGCGCAGAACAAGCTTATCGCGCGGGCTCAGGAACTTGGCTACGATGCGGTGGTAGGTGTGCGTTTTATTGCATACCCTGACGTAACGGCTCCCACATATGTAGCAGGCTCAGCGCCTATTAATACGCATATCCTATGGGCTGTGTATGGAACAGCTATAGGCTGGTGAATTTAAGAGAGTGGCACGGCAGTCTTGGGTGTTGTCCGCCGGTCATGTGTACCGGAGCCACTCAGCAGCGATCCCCGTGGCTTCCTGAATCTGGTGTGCAATCTGAGTCATGATCTCGTCTGGGTTCAGGTGTGAGATGTCGCCGTCGAAGATCACCTCCCAGCCAGGGTCCTCAAGCGAGAAGCGGGCTGGGATGACTAGCCATCCCTCGTGGCTCGACGGCCGGATCAGGTATTCGGCTTCGGGCAAACGAAGATCGTCTCATGCGGCCGGTAGTCCCAGAATGTGTGGCACGCGCGAAGCACAGCTCGCTCAGTTCCGCCCGTCTGTGCCGCATACTGGGGAATGTGCGCCGTAATCACAGCGACCAGGAACAGCGACGCAGGATCGATGCGTACCTGACCGGCGCGGCTGACGAGGAGAGGGGCGTGGTCATGCTCGCCCTGTTTGGCCACGCCGTCATCTTCTTGCTTCTTTCCGCGGCGGAAACGATCTGGATTGGGTCCACGGCGGTTCGGGTGTGGCGGCGCCGCGAGGTGGGCCTGACTCAGGCAGTACGAACCGGCGTGCACAAGCCCACTCTGGTGGTCCTCCTTGCTGCACATGCCCTCTATGTACTGCTCCAGAAGGCCGGCATCGCGAAGCTTGACCGGCGGAGCATCGAATATATGGCGCACAAGCGCGGGGCATCTGATCCGTAGTCTCGTGCCGGGCCTACAGTGAGTTCATGGGGGCCCTGACGTGCAGGTCAGGCCATTGGGCTGACCGAAAGATGGGCCTGCGTTCAGCCTCGGCTTACAAGTCTGTGAGCGGGCTTGGAGAGATCGCTGGACCCTAAGGGCGCAGGGGGTAGCAACCTTATCGCGCTTAGGGATGGGGAGTCCGCTAATTGCGGGCACCAGTGGTCTCTCAGCGCATGACGTCGGAGCCGATCTGGCTGGTTTTCGATGCGCCGTCGCTGAGGCTGAAGGCAAGGCCTGGCGAGTAGAGCACCTCCCCGAAGCTCACGCGGTCTGCCCAGGAGCAGATGATGTCCCCGTGTGTATGCCCGCATGCCAGTGCCACGCCATTAGCATCTGGGAAAAACTTGGCATCGGTTATATTGGGGGGCGCCTGACTATTGGCGCGGCTGTAATCGCGTTGGCCGCTTGCGGTGGCCAGCGCACCGCTCCTCCAGCTACAGCATCGCCCGCTTCATCCTCACCAGCGCCGCAGGCCAGTAAGTCGGCAACAACGACGGCCGCGGACTTCCCCGATCAGCTACTCGGCCAGTACGAAAACACGTCTGCAGCCGCAGAGCAGGGGCCTGAGCACCTTTAACAGGGACTACGTTTCCCAGCTGACGACGGACCTGGGCGGCAACTGGAAGACCGCAATATACGGCCTCGATACGGAAGACGCGGCCACGTCCACCCTTAATTTCTTTCTCGTGGTCGCGGGGGCAGTGGCGAGGACAATAGCATCCCCGGATGATGTCGAGCGTAAACTTCAGAATGATTGGTTGGCAGCGGGAACTACACGCTGGACCTGCGCCAGTTCACCAGACTGGTGCCACGCCCGCAGTGTCAGGGGCGAGTGGGCCATTGCGGGCCGAGCAGGGCGTTGGCGGGGACGGACCGCGGCGCGAGCAGCCTTTCAGCCTGGCCGGCGCCCACGACGGGTAGGCCGGCTGGGTCCAGGAGCCCGACCTGGACCAGCAGCGAGGCTTGATCCCAGTAGATGTGCTCGTGGTCGAGCTTGCCGTCCCGGAATCCGGCCACTACGCACACCGCCAGCCGTACCCGCCTGCCCGTGGGCGGCACGCCGGGAAGCATGTGGCTCATGGTGATGTCATGGGTGAATGACATCACCAGCTCGTCAACCACCTGGTTAGTGCCGGCGGTCCGCGAGATCCGCTCCATCGTGGTGTCCGCCGGCCAGTGGCCGATGAAGATCTCCTTGTAGAACCGGCGTACCTCCGCCCTCCCGGTCCCTCCCGTCAGGACCGGGACGTGGGTGAGGTAGGGGTCGCTGGTCATCGTCGCCATCGTGGCATCTACGCTCTTGGTGGCGAACTCCGCCGCCAGGTGGTCATCAAGCACTTCCGCCAGCCCTTGAGGCTGATCCGAACCCGTCATGCGCATCCCCCCGATCGCAAAGACCCGGCCGCCCGCTGACATGGCATGCCTGCCACCGTGCGGCCAGTGTGCCCCATGGCCTATCTAACCCGCCGCCCGCCGACCCTCCCGATGCGCCCGGCACAAGACGGCCCGGGCAGGACGCGGCAACCTCGGCTCCCGCCCCGAACGGCTGAACAGGCGCACCCGGCGCGGCCATGACTCGGCGCGTGATCGGCCATCGCTACGGCGGGTGATCGCGCCAGGATGTCCCAGACGGGCAAGGAGCGAAGAACGCCGAATCGGCGCGCGAGATGCATAGCATCGGTGACGGAACGAACGTGCACATATTGTCGGTTCGGCGCATCGGGCCTTTGTTCAATGTTGTGACTGGGGAACTCGATTCCGCGCATGCGCCGCGCGACATTGGCTGAGCCTGCGGCCCAGCGCGTGAGAGTTGGCTGACCAGCGCAGGCGGCAGGGACACTGGCCCCCGGTTACGAGGAGGTGGCTGCACCATGTAAGAAGGCGGCGTTACGGGACATTCCATGATGACGG
>Ga0187815_10000321_pt1 | contig 23778 bp, 18 predicted proteins | sample NC_S_5_FD_132962 | JGI IMG/M metagenome (GOLD analysis project Ga0187815, IMG submission 132962) | Wetland sediment microbial communities from Neuse River Estuary, North Carolina, USA - ASW-S_5 | ecosystem: Environmental > Aquatic > Freshwater > Wetlands > Sediment | place: USA: North Carolina...
AGATCGCTTCCGATCCGATTTACCGGCAGGTGTGTTTAGACAGTCCGCGCAAGTGGCGCCAGGCGCATCCGGCCTATTGGACGACACTTCATGGGCGTCTATTGGCGGAGTCCAGCCACCGAAAAATAGCAGCCAGCGACGAAAAGCTGGCCTACAAGACGATGGGCGAGCCGGTTGAGCACTGACACGGCGCCTCTATGCACGCCTTAGCGATTCCAATCAGTCGGCGGAAGTCGCGGCTATCGCGTGGTAGCATCAGAGATACGGAGAGCACATCATGTATCGATTTGACGACAAGGGGAACTTAATCGAGATTGTCCCTTCGCCGAAAGACAGTCGCTCTCAGCATGAATATGAAAGTACGAAGGGCCATTCGTTGCAAGCGATCAAGTGGGCACAGGAAATATCCAGAGACAATCTCGTCGAGTATTCATCCCACGCAGAAGCGGTCTCCGCAGGCAAGAAGCCGTGCAAGACGTGTCGTGCTTAGCACGAATGGAAATCGACAGGCCGCAACGAGAGCGCCAAGAGCTTTCAGTCTTTCCAGAATGACGTCGTGACCCGCCGCATCAGTTCACCTCCAACAAGGAAAGCCACATTCGTCGAGCCGATGGAGTGCTTGGCTGTCGCGAAGCCGCCGGAAGGATCACAATGGCTGTACGAGATCAAGCTCGACGGCTATCGAGCGATTGCCATTAAGGCAGATGGCCACGTGAGTCTGCTCTCGCGCCGCAAGAAATCCTTCAACAGGCAGTTCGCCACTGTAGCCGCCGCTCTCGCTGAGCTTCCGGAGAACACAGTCGTGGATGGAGAGATTGTCGCTCTGGACGATGAAGGACGGCCCAAATTCGATCTACTTCAGCATTCGCGCAGTGCCGCTTCGAGCATGTATCTTCTATCTCCTATGGAGTGCCGTACGGGGAGGTACGACCGGGCAACTCGCGCAAACAAGGCCCCCGAGTTCGATCCGAAACCCAAAGCTCGGCTGTCCGCAGCGAGTGCAGGGAACTGCCTCGAGCCCGTCCCAGAGCGGGTCCCATACCAGATCCAATCGTCCGACACATCGCTCCCTGACCGTCGCAGCCGTAGCGATCTGCAATTTCGGCTGCTCGACCAGCATCACCGAACAAAGCTTGATCTCCACTCGGACAGAGGACCTCTGCCGTAGCTCGGCGATGCGCAAACTCTGCTCGCGATCAATCGCCTCGCGGCGTGCTGCTGCTCGGGCGGCCGGATCGTCTTCACTCCTGCCGGCTTCCGATTTACGAGTGCGGAACTGCGATCGGCGCGCATATTCATCGGCTTCCTCGCGCAGCTGTGCGTAATAATAGGAAGTGCGCGCAATTTGCTTTTCTAGGCGGCCGGCCCATTCCCGTCGGCGGCCGTTAGCCAGCGAAGTTACGGTTCGGACCACGTGACGACGAGCGGTCCTATATCCATACACGAGGCCAGCGTGTCTTGCCTCTGCGAGAATCGCTTCGGGACTCGTCGACAACCGGCCGTCCGCTAAAAGCGGTTCCAATTGCCTGACCTCTCGCTTGTAGTGCAGATCGATGCCAATGGGCAAAATCTCCTCTTCCTTTTGGTCGCCGGAAAAAACGGCCTTGAACCAAAAGACTGCCTGGGGAAAGTTCATCGCCCGAACGCGTTCGATCCGCAATTCGGCTCCGGGCGGCAGCAAAACGGCCCGGTTCACGCGCGCATGAAGATCCTGGACGTGCAAGTTGAGGCCTATCCGATACAACTGCGCAGCGCTCCATCGTTTCGCCGCATCGTCCAACAAACGGTCGATGAGTGGTGATCCGAAGCTGGCCAATTGCGCCTTGGGGTGCTCGGGCAGAGCCTCAGGATCAAATGTGACTTGTAGCAGTTCCGTTTCCGTCAACAGGTCGTACACCTGCGGCTCAATCTCGTCCCAGGCTCCGTTGACCGCTTCGACGTAGTCGCGGATGAACTGTTCCAGTGGCGAGAAACAGAAAGAGTGTTGGAAAACGGTAGTCATAGTGGCCCGGCAAAACACAAGAGCGGAACTTCATCCTTCGGGTACGAAGCGATTGCCGAACAGTTTTTCATCTTGAGCTCTTTGACGAAAATAGGCTGCCTTGGCTGCCAGCAGGCGGTTGCCCAAAGTCTCCATCCGGCTAGCAAAGTCTTGGGTATCGTGCGAGGCGGCCCACTCATCGACCACCATTTCCTCGAACTCTTTCTCTTCACCCAGGTTTCCAAGAATCATGTCGATCTCGCCGATCACCAACTCGAACATGTTTAGTTTGGCCTCCAGCAAATGAAGAACAGCCGCTTCGACGGTTCCGGCGGCTACCAAGTTGAATACATATACATCACTCCTCTGGCCAATCCGGCTGAGGCGGCCGACGCGTTGCTCGATCTTCATCGGATTCCATGGAAGATCGAAGTTACACAATCCATGGGCGAACTGGAGATTTCTTCCTTCACTGCCGGACTCCGAGCACAACAGCAGGCGTGCCGAACCACGAAAATGTTCGATTGCCGCCTCCTTCTCGAGCCGCGACAGTCCTCCGTGAAACACTGCTACGTCGTGGCCGGCCCCCGCCAGCTTCCCACGAAGCATCTCCTGGGTCTTGCGGAATTGAGTAAATACCACCAGTTTGTCGGGGAAATCTCGCAACAACTGCAACACGCGATCGGCCTTAGCGTTGTTCTCTTCATGCCTCGCCTGCTCAGCGAGTTCGCGGAGATTCGCCCGTTGCTCGGGCAACAGATGCGGCTTATTGAGCATATTATCGAGCATCGAAGCTGCCGCTGAAGCGGAACTTCCGATGGCCATCTGGAGCATGACGAGCGTCATGCGGTTCATGCCAGCCGCGGCGTCGCCGGTGCGCAAACCGCTGCGCACGTATGCCGTGATCGAATCGTAGAGCACCCGTGCTCCGGGTGTCAGCGCGACGGCGTCGGTGCGAGCGTATCGCCGTGTAAACTGCAGGCCGACGGTGCTCCGCCGATTGCGAACCATGACCTCGCTCAGCAAGGCGTGCAATTGGTCCACATTCCTAGGGGTGAGCTTGTCTTCTTTGGAAACGAAACGACGTGAAAAATCCCGTTGTGTGTTCAGGAGCCCCGGCTCCAGCAGCGTCACGAGATTAAACAGCTCCTCCAGGTTGTTCTGCACCGGAGTGGCCGTCAGCAGAAGGATGAACTGCTTTTGAAGTTCGCTTGCGAACTTCCAGGCTGCAGTCGTCCGACTGCGCAGATGGTGGGCCTCGTCCACGATCACCATATCCCATCTTCGTGCCAGGATCGCGGACCGGTGCGGTTCGCGTTTGGCGGTGTGGACCGAAAAGATCACCCGGTCATGCACATCCCAAGCGGAGGCATCAGCGTTGCGAAAAGACGGATCGTCGTAACTGGTCAATTCAATCGCGAACTTCCGACGCATCTCGCCCTGCCACTGCGCTATCAAAGACGGCGGGGTCAACACCAGTACGGAGCGTACCAGCCCGCGCATCAGCAGTTCAGACAGCACCAAGCCGGCTTCGACGGTTTTTCCAAGTCCTACTTCGTCGCACAACATAGCCCGGCCCCTGAACCTACGCAAAACGGTTTTCGCTGTGCGCGTTTGATGTTCGAGCAAGTCCATCTCCCGAACCATCGGCAGACAGATTAGCCGGTCAAATCCGGGGTGCGTCGCCAACTGTGTCGCTCGCAACCCCAAGTGGAACTCCACTGGCGTCAGGCGCGGCATCGGGCGACGGAGGAGCTCGCGATCCGCGGAGGCAAACTCAATGGCGTCGTCCGGCGCTGCGGTCGGCGCGTCGGCTGTCAACGGTCGGGATCTTTCGAGAACCAACCGATACTGGTGAGACGAAACATATTCAAGCCAGATCACTTCGAGGTCGGCATCAGCAGCCCATCGGCTCGCCGCTCCAGGAATCATGAGGGAAGTGCCGGATGCGGTGAGGGTGAATGGGATATCCGTCCCACCTTCGTCTACCACAACCTCGGGCACTGTTGAGGGGTCCAACAACACGGGTGGTAACACCAGCTGGGCCGATCCGTCGGCAATTGCACAGGCTCGCACTTCGAAGCGGTCACCCGGCTCCCACGCGACGTCCCAGATTCTCCGCGCCACAGACCGCGCAGTTGCCACGTGATCTTAACTCCTTGAACGTCAAACCCACGAACCGGCTTATATCCAGCTGAGCTCGGTCGTCTGCAGCACGAGCGGCCGTTGTCGCTCCAAATCTCCGAGAAAGAAACGGAATCACGTGTGCATCAGAGTGCTAGCCTTCTTTGCCGGATCGGCTCTCGGAAAGCCTACATTGTTTCGCGACGCAGTCAACAAACATCCAATCCGCGTTAACTGCGACAAGTTGGCCCTCGGAAGTGGCCCTGCACTCTGCCAAGCCGTCCTGACCATTAGAGCCGGGCGTGCGCCAAATTTATGGGTAGGAATTGGCGGTTCTTCTTTTTCCCCATAACATTCAGAAATAGAGGAAAACCCGTGCCCGCTGCCCTCGAACGGCTCGAGCAAAGAAGGAACGCCTTATACGAACGACTACAGGTCCTCCGGCTTCCGGGAGCGGCCAGCACGACGCGCCGACCGAGGTGTGATGTGCCCCGTTATTGAGGACGCACTTAGGTTCAAGTTAGGTTCGACTGAGAGCTCTGCAGAACGTTAGTTTTGGTCCCGATGCGATACCAGAGAAACGACTTATGGTTTTGCGATTCCTCGGTTCGGGACCGGGAGGTCGGTGGTTCAAATCCACTCGCCCCGACCACTTTATCGTGGTCCACTCATTTTGTGGCGAATCTTTTTTTGCTGTCGTGTGGTTCAATATTGCCGCAGCAAAGACAACACCGCGCACCATGAAACTCGCACGCCTGATCCCCGACACAGTTCTTCCGAAAGATGGCGGTTTGCTTATCGGCCGCATGTGGGTGCCTGGACCGCATGGCGGCGAGCCATTGGTTGTCGCCATCGCCGATCAGAGCCTGTTTGACATCACGGGGCGCTTTGACACCGTGGCCGAAGTGCTGAACGATCCAGAGCCCGCAGTCAATGCGCATCCGCGGCCCGGAGTGGATCGCGACTTGGGTCCTCTCGCCGAGTTTGTTCCCGATATTGTTGGGGCTGCGCCATCACTAGGCCGGCCATATCTTCTTGCGCCGTGCGATCTGCAACCGATTAAGGCAAGTGGAGTCACTTTCCTCGTGAGTCTCAAGGAGCGCGTCATCGAGGAAGCTGCACGTGGAGATCCAGAAAAGGCAGCATCGCTGCGGCGCCAAATAAGTGATGAACTCGACCGGCGGCTAGCAAATATAAAGCCCGGAAGTCCTCAAGCCGTTGCCGCGAAAGAATGGCTATGCACGAAGCAACTGTGGTCGCCATACCTCGAAGTGGCGATTGGGCCTGACGCCGAGATCTTTAGCAAGGCGCCGCCGATGAGTGCCGTCGGTGCGGGTTCAAATATCGGAGTTCTGCGGCGGTCGGAGTGGAACAATCCAGAACCTGAAGTAGTCCTAGCGATCAGCCGAAGAGGAAGAATCGTAGGTGCGACTCTCGGAAATGATGTCAATCTCCGCGACTTTGAGGGGCGCAGCGCGCTCCTGCTTGGCAGGGCCAAGGACAACAATGGGTCGTGCGCCATTGGCCCTTTCATTCGGCTGTTTGACGCCACCTTCGGGATCGATGACGTCCGGACAGCCGAGATTTCACTGGACGTTGAAGGCCCAGACGGTTTCACGCTGCACGCCATCAGCCGTATGCAGGAAATTAGCCGGGATCCGGAGGACCTCGTCAGGCAAACAATCGGGCCGGATCATCAGTATCCCGACGGAGTCATGTTGTTTCTTGGCAGCATGTTTGCGCCGACTCGGGACCGCGACCGCGCTGGCCGGGGTTTTACGCACAAGGTCGGAGACCTTGTCTCGATCTCATCACCGAAACTTGGGGCTCTCGTGAATCGAGTCGATTATTGCGATGCGATTGAGCCGTGGACGTTCGGCGTTTCGACCCTCATCAACTGCGTAAGACATCGGCGAACCAATACATAGTCGCCGAGCTAGTGTCGAAATTTGAAAGTCAGGTTTGACTTGCCGTAAACTCCTTTCACTCTCTACACACTCGGTACTGAACAAAACCGATCGTAATTTTCGCTGCGACGTTACGTCGGGAAGGCGGGTACCGGACAATTCATAGCTGTTGCTCGCATCGATTGCGCGGCTTAAGTCGGGCTTGTTGTTTCAGACCCGCAGTGGTATGGAGTTGTTGCAATTAGGTCAATGGTCAGGGATATGGCTACTTCGTTTCAAGCAAGTGCAAGTCCCCAAAATTGCTGAGGATCATTTCATGCGTAACTCATGGACCGCTGCCATCGGAAAACTCAAGATAATTCTGCTCTCCGCCATTCTAGGGCTCAGCGGCGCAAATGTGGTGTTTGCGCATCGGGCACCCTCGCCGTCCGCCGTGAATGGTAATCCAGCCCTTGCGGAAAATTCAGCAGCCGGAAAGGCCGATTATGTCGTCATCAAGCCGGTAGCTAATATGTACCGGGACCCTAGCCTTCAATCTGATGTGGTCTCCCAGGCGATCTACGCCGCGAACGTACAGCGCGTGAAAGCGAAACATGGCTGGGCCGATATCAGAACGGCCGACAACTACACTGGCTGGATTCAGCTCTCGAACGTGCGAAAGGCGAACGGCCATGCTTACGCGACGACGGGCCTCGTCGTTCGCGTGTCGCAACTCAGCAGCAACATCTATCGCGAGACGGACGTCACAAAGCACGCGCCGATCGTTACGATTCCATGGGAAAGTCGCTTGGAGGTGTTGTCCGATAAGGTCGAGGACGGCGAGCGCTGGCTCGAGGTTCGGCTTCCGGACGGCACGACCGGCTTTGTCCAGCGCGGCGATGTCAGTTCCGATTTTGCTCCGCTGACTGTGGAACAGATGATCACCATAGCTAAGAAATTTCTCGGCGTTACGTACACCTGGGGAGGCACGTCAGACTTCGGCTTTGATTGCTCCGGATTCATGCAGATGGTGATGCGGCAAAGGGGCATCATCATGCCCCGCGACGCGGATCTGCAGGCAGCATGGAGCGGCGTAACGCCTGTTGGCCGTAAAGACTTGCAGCCTGGCGATCTGCTCTTCTTCGGCAGTGGGCCTGACCACATCACGCACACCGGCATGTATATCGGCAACGGACAATTCATTCATGACACCGTTCACGAGCATCCAGGCGTGCAGATCAGCGTGTTAGACGACAAGCCGTGGACCACGTTGATTGTCGCAGCGAGGAGGCCAAAATCATGAACCGGCGTGAATGGCTGAAACTTGCGAGCGCCACCGGAATCTCGGCTGTATTACCTTCGCAACGGCTCCTTGCGTCCGCGAGTGAGATCGGCAGCGAACAGCATTCCCAATTGAATGTCGAACTGAAGCGGCTGAATTTGCGACATGTGTGGACGACCACGATGTCCTCGAGCACGTATCGCGATACGGTGAATGTGCGCTACACGCGAGACGGAATCACCGGATATGGCGAGGGCGCACCCATCATCCGCTACAAGGAATATCCCGCCGAAGCAAAACAGGTCATTGAGGCAAACCTGGATCACATTACCTCCGGCGATCCGAAGATGTTCGAGGCCTTTCTCGCAGACACTCGCAAGCGTTTGGGCGATCACCACCGCGCCGCGATGGCTGCCGTGGACATCGCTGTCATGGATTGGGTGTGCAAACGGCTGAACGTGCCAGTTTACGAGTATTTCGGTCTTGACCCTGCCGCCACGCCGCTCACTACATTCTCCATCGGCATTGACACGCCCGAAATCATCAAGCAGAAGACCGTCGAAGCGGCGGATTACCCAGTGCTGAAGGTGAAGGTCGGCCTGAAAACCGACGAAGAGACGATTGCCGCTGTGCGCAGCGTGACGAAGAAGCCGCTTCGCGTGGATGCCAACGAGGGTTGGACCGACAAGGACGAGGCCGTTCGCAAAATCAATTGGCTGGAGACGCAAGGCGTGGAATTCATCGAGCAGCCTATGCCTGCGCACATGTTCGAGGAAATGAAGTATGTGCACAGCAAGGTGCACCTGCCGATCATGGCGGACGAAGCGTGCACAAGCGCAGAGGTAATTCCAAAATTGAAGGAAGCCTACGACGGGATTAACGTCAAGTTGGACAAGGCGGGCGGCATCCTGGAAGCGCATCGCTGGATTGACATGGCGCGAGCGATGGACATGAAGGTCATGCTGGGCTGCATGATCTCCAGTTCCTGCTCGTGCACCGCGGCTGCGCAGCTTTCGCCGCTCGTGGATTACGCCGACCTTGACGGCTTTCTCCTGATCAGCAACGATCCGTTCTCAGGCGCCACGGTTGAGAAGGGCAAGATCATCCTGCCTTCGGGTCCGGGACTCGGCCTGAAGCTAACGGCTTAGGTCGAGAAGCAACCCGCGAATCATTCGCTCAGAATGCGCGCCCGTAGGGAGAAGAGCGGGCAATCCGCGCGAAGTAGTCGTACGCGGCGCCCGCAATCTTTGCAATTGCATCATCTCCATCGCGGTCGTGCTGCAGATAGGCCGTCATGACCGCGATTACGAAGGGGCGGTTCGGCACGAACACGATTCCCACGTCATTGCGCACAGCAGGGAGTTGACCCGGCTTGTTCGCGCAAATCACATCCTCGGGGATGTAGCGCGGAATATCGCTTTCCTTCGGAGTTCCGAGGACCTTGAAGAAATCGTCGGTGAGCGTCTTATTCAGCACCTTGTTTTGGTAGACGTCCGCCAGAAGCGTCATCATCTCGCGCGGAGTGGATATGTTTTCGCGTCCCTCTTGCGCTGCTTTGAAATCCATCATCTTGCGCTGCAGGCGCGTCTGATGCAGGCCGAGGGAATCCAGAAGCACATTCACATTCTGCATGCCGACACGGTCTATGAGCACGTTGGTCGCGCTGTTGTCGCTAACCGCCACCATGAATGTGGCGAGGTCGCGATTCGTCACGCGGGTTACACCCGGTGTGAGCCCTGCCATGATTGCGCTGCTACCGACAAGGTCGTGCGCGTCCATGGTATACAGATCGCTCAGTTTGGCTTTGCCGCTTGCGCTTTCCGAGGGTTGCTGCTGCCGGTACAACTCAGCCAGAATGGCGACCTTGATCGATGACGCGGTGACGAACACGCTATCGGAATTCTGCAGAAAAACCCGTCCGTCGGTCATGTCCATGATGGCAACGCCCATCGTGCCGTCAAGCTCGCGGTTCACCTGCTGAACAGTCGTTTCCAGCTTTTGCCACAGCAAGTCAGCCTGCGTAGTCTTACCAACCTCCTGCGAAGGCGTGGTCTGCCCGGTTGTTTGCGCAAGCCCAGCCGCACCAGTCAGAGCGAAGAGCACGAAAAGCGCGAAGAGAGTGAACTTCACCAGTCGCAAACTGGCTGGGTTTGACAGGTGAGGCACGACGCAGGTCCGACTCATTGCGCGGATTCGATAGGAATATGTTTTAGGGGTTATGCAGGTGACCGCAAGAATCTGCTTCCATCGAGCGCTCATTCGGTGCGACCTCCGGAGCCTTTGTATCACTTACGCGGCCTGGTGAATACCGACTCCGACGGCTTTAAACGAGCGCGCAACGCACCTCCGCCCCAGGCGCGGTCGCATTTCATTATTGAAGCTGCGGACGAGAATGGGCGCGATGTACTCGGCACAAGACCGGAAATCGTGCCGCTTCCGGCTCGCGCGTCGTAGGCCAGCTGGGTTTGCGCGACATGTGTGTCGAGCAGGAATTTGCATGCGCCTGATTCTTAAGAACTCATGAAAATTTTTGCTTGCACGGCGTGCTGGGAATACTTAATCCAGTGCCGCGAGCGCTACTTCGGATTTGCGGTCATGGAGGCGCGGTATCCCGTGGTGATCGAAAAATATTCGATCCACTGTTTGCGAATTCCCTCAGTTTCTTCGATCAGCTTCTTGCTGGGTTTCGCGCCGTGCTGAACGACTATGACCATTCCTGTGTTGAACTTGCGTTGAGAATTGTCAACGGCGGGCAAGCGCGGGCCTTCGGCAGCGATGACGTCTTGAATGGTGACCTTCGTTCTATCCGCCTTGAAGATCGGATGGCCGTTCTCATCCTTGCCGGCGGGAACGAGGTGACGCAGGATGAAGAAGTCGGGCACTTCGGCCGGTGAAATCAGGCCCATAAGATAAAGGTCAAGATAGGAATATCCGGTCGCCGGGACGTAATAATCGTCGTCGAGCTGCGTGTAGGTGCCGTCAAAATTGTCGAGCCAAACGCCGCCGCCCATGATCGATGCTTCCGTAGGCCGCCGATACGGGAATGGGACTTGCGCCTGCAAACCTCTGGCCCAGTGCACGGGACCGAGCGGGATCGTTTCGTTGCCGACCTTTGCTGAAACGAATGCCGCCCAGCGGTGACCCATTTCGTGCCCGATTTGCGACATGGCGTACATGTATGGAGGTATTTTGCCGTCCTGCAAAATCTCGGAGAGTTGCTGGTTGTAAAACGTCATGTCGTGTTCTGTGCCTACAGGCGCGTTCGCCGGCGCCCACTCCTGCATCTGGTTTGAGTCGACATACACCGGCTGAATGAATTGCCATTGGAATCTGCCCGGCGTGCAATAAGATTCGAGGCCGTGCTGCGGCGCGGCGATTCCGGTGACCGCGCCTCCCACTGCGCCGAGGGGACCATCACTGGGCGTGCCAGCCTCTTGGTTATCGACGCGGAAATCCGAGTAGTAGGCCAGGAAGTCGAATTTGTCGCCTAGCGTCTTGATGACACTACAAGTCAAGTCGCGAGGATTGGGGAGAGCGTAATAATGAAATGCTTCGTAGAGCAGAGAAAACGGGCTGTCCTGCCGCTTGAGGGAAGAGAGATGGACCTCGGGGTTGCGAATCCCGCTTAGCGCGACCAAGTGGACGGGAACCCGCGAGGCGGGTTCGCCCTCCTCCTTAGCAGATGCTTCCGCGTGAACGTTAATTTGAGTCGCGCCTTGGAGCGCAGGCGGCGAGACGCCCTGAATCGAAATCGTGTTGCCACTTGTCTCGACCTGACGTGACACGCCGGGACCGAAGGCGAAATATCGTGAGGTGCGACCTTCGCCGCCGTTTCGAGGTGCAAAGCCGTGAATCTCCCACACGGCGCTCGCCTGCGGCGCGGAAGGCGTCTCAAGAGACGGCTTGGGAACATCAAAGTAAATTCGATAGACAATCCCGGACAGGCCTGGGTCTCCTTCAGGCAAAACCGGGCCCTCAGTCTCGAAAATCACCTTCAGAAACAGGCCGTCGACTACAGACAGCTTCACATCCGCCAGGTTCACATTAGCCGGCGCGGATGTCCCTTTTTCACCAACGAGCGTGGCGAGCGGTTTTTCCGTTCCGCCGGAAATCAACGGGTAGACGCCGACGATTGCGTCTTTCGCCGCAAGCTGATCGTAGGACATCTCGAACGCGCCATCTTTATGCAGAACAACCTGAAAGCGGTTGGTGGTCTTGAACCACGTAAAGTCCTGGATGTTGCCGTACGGTTCGGTTACGTCCCAGGTGACCACCGCGCGATCATCGAGCTCCTTGACGTAGCGATCGCCCGACATGCGAGGCTTGAAGAAGACGCAAATGGCGGGAACGGTGTTAGCCAGGTTCGCGGCACCTTCGGTCAACGGGTCAAAGCGGCCGATGGAAACACCGCCTTGATCCCGCGGCGCAAATCCTTCAAACGGTCCGTTGACCCGCATGCGTTCGCCGAAACGAATCGACCCAGTCACGCCGACAGAAAGCGAATCCCAGGTCTTGCCGGAGAAGGGAAATGCGAAATTGTGCAGGGCGACTTTAGGATCGGTGATTTTTTGGCCGAACTCTGAATCCCAGCGCAGCGGAAGGTTCTCAACACGGTACCCGCCGCTGTCGGGCGTAAAGCGAATTGTGTGGCGGCCCAGATCGAAGAGGTTCTGGTGACCGAGCGCGCCCTCGTCCAAGTCCAACAGGATTAGGTTCCCGACCACCGAAACCTTTCCGATGGGTTTGCCAGGCTCTTCGCGTTCTTGGGCGTGCAAAACAGGGCTCGCAAAAACAATGGGGCAAAAGGTCAACAGGGAGGCGAGGACGAAGCGACGATTTCCGGTCATGTAGTCTCCTTCAAGAAGGCGATTTCAGCAGGTCAGGGATTTCGGGGCCATTGTATGTATACAGTATCCACAAGCAAGCAGATTCGTCGTCGTGCGAATGCGGCTTCGAGAGGATTGTCCGGCGTGCGATGCCGGCGATGCCGACCTACGTTTATGGGGGAATCCTCGATGTGGCGACGAGAGCATCGAGTTAGGTCTGCTCTACGTGCCGAGCAGCGCGGGGATTACCTCGCCTGCGTTTCCGGCATAGCGTTCCGTGAACAAATACGCGTTGGCAGGCTGCTCGGGGCCGACGTAGACCCTCCGCGCCTGGCCGACCACACTACCGGCAAAGCTTGCCGCGGGTTCGACCACGCCCGAGGTTCCCACGGCGAGAAACAGTGTGCAGGGATTGAGTGCCCAGTAAATCCGTTCGAGTTCGAACGGCACTTCGCCGAACCAGCAGATGTGCGGGCGAATCCTGCCGCCACACTCGCACCGTGGAATCTCGATCGGCGTATCGTAGAGGTTTTGATCTGCGAACGGTGGGCGATCGCAGGCATCACAGCGGCTCTTGAAGAGTTCCCCATGCATGTGCACGACGTTCTTCGAACCCGCCTGCTCATGAAGGTTGTCAACGTTCTGCGTGCACAGGAAGAGCCGCTCGCCCAATCTTTTCTCCAGTCTGGCAATCGCAAGATGCGCGGGATTCGGTTTGGCTGCCGAAGCGGCGCGGCGGCGCATACTGTAAAACTGCCAGACAAGTCGCGGATCGCGCCTCCATGCATTCGGCGAAGCGACTTCCTCAATCCGGTGTCCCTCCCAGAGGCCGCCCGTGCCACGGAAGGTGGGAATGCCGCTTTCGGCACTCACACCAGCTCCAGTCAGAATGAACACGCGATCAGAGGGAGAAATGGCGAGCACGAGGAGAGTTTACTCGATTGCTGGAAGCATTCGAGAGTGGCACGAATTCCATTCACTGCTGTCTCGGACGCTAACAAAGAGATCGGCTTCCTTATTTTCGCCGACGTGTCTTCCTTTTCTTGGCTGGCATAGCCGGTTGAGCGAATCGCGACTCAGGAATGACCGCGAACCATTCCGGGCGTTGCGGATCGCGATCGTAAGGATAACCGCCGGTGCGTCGATAAAATTCCGCATACTCCTGCATTTTGTCGCGGTCCAGCTCGACCCCCAATCCAGTGCCCTTAGGGAGCGCGATCTTGCCATCAACGTACTTCATCTTGCCGCCTTTCAGAATGTCATCCCGGAGATGGTGGTAGTGGGCATCGGCTGCGAAATTCAGATTGGGCAAAGCGGCGCCCAGATGAAGCATGGTCGCCAGCTGAATTCCCAGTTCTCCGCTGGAATGAACGCTAATGCCGCGCTGGAATTCTTCACAAATAACCCCCGCCTTCCACGCCTGGCGCAGACCGCCCCAAAACGTGGTGTCCAGCAAAATGACGTCTACGGCATCCAAGCGTATGCAGGCGACCAACTGCTCGAAGTTCACTACCACCGTATTCGTGGCTGTCGGAATTCTAACCAGTGACCGAACGCGGCGCATTCCTTCCAAGCCCCAGCAGGGATCCTCGTAATAGTCGTTCCTAACTTCTTCGATGGCTTGTCCGATTCGAACCGCTTCTTCGACGCTCCACGCGCAATTGGGATCGAGGCGGAACGTGTCCTGAGGAAATTCAGCAGCGAGCGCCAAGTAAACTTCCAAATCGTGATCGGGAGGGAAAACGCCGCCTTTCAGCTTGTGCGAGCGGAATCCACATTCTTTTTTCAGTTTCTTCGCCGCCGCAACCATCTGGTCGGCAGTTTCCTCGCCGCCCAATCCGGTCCGTGGATCAGCGTAGCGGTAGAAAAGATAGCTCGCGAAGGGAATTTCCTCCCGCACTGCGCCGCCTAGCAAGTCGCAAGCCCTGATTCCGAGCTTTTTGCCGGCCAAGTCGATGCAGGCGAACTCGATTGCCGCGTGCACTTGCGTACGATTGTTGTAGAGCGAGGCGGTCGGATTGCAAATCTTCCAATAAAGCTGTTCGAGTTGCAGGGGATCATGCCCGAGGAGATACGGCTTGAGCGCGCGGATGCTGTTCTCCGCGCTCTCGCCGCCGCCACCCATTTCGCCGAGCCCGATCAAGCCATCGTCGGTTTCGACTTCAACGATAGTGCGCACGAATCGACCCCAGTGCGCCCCGTTTGCGTGGCGAAGGGGCGCTTCGAGCGGAACAGCCACCGTTGTGGCGCGAACATCTGCAATTTTCATGTTTTTATTTCACCTGTTTGAGGTACTTGCTCGCGTGAGCGCCGCGATACTGTTGCGCGACCGCAAGACCTTCCAGTGCCAACGATCGCCCGCCGGAGTGCTGAAACGCCCAGCCCATTAGTCCTCAACCGCGCCTCCGGCGTTTCATCATACTCGCAAGTCATGTTTCCGAGGAAAAGTGCGCACAGAGGTGGCGTCCAAGATGGGAGCAACGGCGACGATGCAAGATGCTTGCTCACACCGCCGGGAAGTCCTATAACATCGCGTTTGCAGCAACAACCGAGGTGTCACCATGAAGCGCAAATTATCGTTTCGTTTGGGAGGTATTCTCGTATTGTTGATTCTTCCCCTCGCGTCAGCAGCGCAGAGCCTCAACAGCGTCAAACTCCCACCGCCGCAGACCGAGGGAGGCCGTCCACTGATGCAAGTGCTGAAGGACCGCAAAACTTCTCGTGATTTCGGTCCCGGGACACTTTCGCCGCAAGCACTTTCGAACCTGCTTTGGGCCGCGTTTGGGGTCAACAGACCTGACGGGCATCGCACTGCGCCCTCTGCCATGAACTGGCAAGAAGTAAGCGTCTACGTAGCCACGCCCGAAGCAGTTTATGTCTACGACGCTAAGGACAACGCGCTGAATCCTGTCCTAGCGGGTGATCATCGTGCTGCCACCGGCACGCAATCCTTCGTCAAGGACGCAGCTGTGGACCTCGTCTACGTTTCGGATCTCTCGAAAACTGGGAATGCTGCCCCTCCCGACACGCAGATGTACACTGCCGCCGACGTGGGCTTCATCGCGCAAAACGTTTATCTCTACTGTGCGTCGGAGGGACTTGCAGTGGTAGTGCGAGGCAGCATTGACAGGCCCGCGTTGGCGAAGATTCTGAATTTGCAGCCGAACCAGAAGATCATTTTGGCGCAGTCCGTCGGGTATCCGAAGAAATAGAGAGGAGGTAAGACCACTCTTCATCGGAACCGGGTTCCGGGCGGCAAGCGAAGCATTTACCGCCGAGGCGAAACGGGAACAAGCAGACGATCACGCACGTAGAACTGCTGTCCGCGCCAATGGATTCGCTGCGGGAAGAAGCTTGCAATCCAGGTCACGAATGCGAAGCCGTCTCGAAAGGGCAGCAGCCACAGCTTGCGTCGCACTAGATCGTCGCGCATACCTGCGACGCCAATAGCCCAGGCCATCCACGCCCGCAACGCCAGGTAAGCTGCAACATAAGCAATCGCCAGCCAACGATACGGGGCCAGCACCGCGGCCAAGACCGTCCAGGCCAAACCTTGTGTGAAGATCAAGCCGAAATGTCCCCAAGGTCGCGAATGCTTGATACTCGCGTTCTGTCGGGTTTGATGGCGAAAGGCTTCCAGGAGACTCTCGCGGGGGTACACGACCGAAACCGGAAACCGGCTCAGTTCTACTCGACGTCCATTTGCCGCGATCCGGTTCCCAAGCTCGTAATCGTCCGAAAAATGGTTGACCATCGATTCGAATCCGCCGATCTCCGCAAGCTGCTCTTTGCTCGTGGCCATCACCGCGCCCAGCATGAAATTAACTCCGCCCAGACTGCGCGCAGCTAGCACCCCGGCCGCAAAATCTGTGCTGTTTCCCAACGCCTCGAGATTCGCTGCGGGCGATCCATCTGTTAAGCCGCGATACAAGCAAGTCACTCCGCCGACGCCTTGGTCTTCGAATGCCGCGGCGATCGCCTGCGAAAAACCGGGCTCGACTCGGACATCGCTGTCGCACACGATCAGCAGTTCGTGCCGCGCCTCACGCGCCATACGGCACAGCTTGTTCACTTTGTCGCTGGCACCCAGTTGTTCCGAGCCTATGAGCAATCGAATCGAGCGCCCCGGGAAATCTTTTATCAGCTTCCTTATGACGGGAATTGCAGCGTCATTCTCGTCGGACACGCAGAACAGTATTTCCAATTCGGGATATTCCTGGCGGCTGAAGCTCGCGTAATTTTCATAAGCTTCGCGATCGAGTCCGTGAATCGGCCTGAGGAGACTGATGGGAGGAAAATAAGTTTGGGAAGCCACTGCAGGCGTCGAAAAAAACTTTCGAGCCGCGAAGGCGGTGAGTACGTAATATCCAAGCGGAACAGCCGCCAGCACCAAAAGCGAATCGCGAATCGCGATCCAGATCATGGCGGAAATCAGCCTTTGCCGAGATACACCATGGCGACGCCAATGCACACCAGCGAAATCCCGATCCACCGGCGATGCGTCACCTGTTCGCCCAGGAACCACCGGCCACCGATGGCGCCCACGACGTAACTCAAAGCCGTCACCGGAATCACGAAGCTGACGTTCGCCCGCGCCAGCATCCCGAGTAGCGCAAAGTAAGCGATTGCCATCATGGCGAATCCAATCCACATCCAGCGAATGCCAAATGCGCGCGCAATTGCTCCTAACCACGCGTGCGGCATGAACTCCTTCGCCTCACCCACGGTCTTCATCGCGCGCGAAACGCACAACTCGCCGGCGGTCCCGACCACAATAATGCAAAAGAATAGTGCAACGTCAGAGAGCATTGACCTCCTCCGTCGTGGGCTGCTTGTTCTCGTCCAGCGGTACGGTTGTGCTAGGCGAGGTATGGCCAATGATCATGACGCCTATGCAAACAATCACGATGCCGGTCCACCGCAGCGGCGCCACTCTTTCGCCGAGAATATATTTGCCGAGCAGAGCAACGATGCCGTACGTCAAAGCCGAGGCCGGCTGCACATAACTGTAATCGGCCCACGACAACACGGTGGTGTAGGAAATGAAAAAGCCGATCATCGCGAGGGTTCCCAACCAAACGAGGGGCGAGGTAAAGACCAGCGCCCCATAGTGAAGAAGAGCCGACGGCGCCCAACTTGCTGCCGTCCCAATCTGCCGCATGCCTTTGCTCATCAGCAGGTCGCCGATAGGACCAAAGCAGACCAGCATCAGAATGAGGAGGTAGGTTTTGAGGCGCAGGTCTGCGGCAACCTTCATGAGGCGCTGGCTAATCGCTGCCGACTTCAATGTTCGGCTCGATGCGAGGGACGTGAACCATCGCCTTTTTTTCCACGCCGCCCTTGCGCGCCACTTTCCAGCGATCCGCCCGAAGCTTCAGAAAATCCACCGCCTCGTGGAACAAACGCTTGCGCTCGTGCGCGTCCCACAGCGCTTCGCGCACGATCCGCCAGGCCACACGCGGGCGGAAATAGTAGCTGTCGTAAAATCGGTTGACGGCTTCCACCATGTATTCGCGGCTCAGCCCTGGATACTCCAGATGCGGAAGCTGGTGCCCCAATGAATCGGTGATCGCTTCCGTAGCCAGAAAACCTTCCTGCAGGCCCTGATCATACAGTTCCGTGCCGGGGTACGCGTGCGCCATGGAAACCTGAATCGTCTCGCAATCAAGTTCCTTCGCGAATTGGATCGTCTTCTCAATCGTTTCTTTCGTCTCGCCCGGCAACCCGATGATGAAATCGCCGTGGACGTGAATCCCGACTTTCTTGCAATTTTGTACGAAGGTCCGGCCCATTTCCAGCGTGGCGCCCTTCTTAATGTTCTTCAGTATTTGCGCATCGCCGGACTCGAAGCCGACGATGAGCAGCCGACAGCCAGCATCCGCCATTGCTTTCAGGGTCTCGTAATCGCCGTGCACTCGCGCTGTGCACGACCAGCGGAAGCCTACCGGCTTGAATTCCTTGCACAGAGCCAGAACGCGATCTTTGCGAATGTTGAAAGTGTCGTCGTCGAAGAAAAATTCCTTAGCCTGCGGAAACATCTTGTGGGCCTGGCGGAACTCTCGCGCGACATTCTCGACCGACCGCACACGCCAGGCATGCCCCGATAGCGTCTGGGGCCACAGGCAGAAGGTGCACAACGCCGGACACCCGCGTGCGGTATAGAAGGAGACGAACGGGTGCAACAAGAACGGAACGTTGTAATTCTCGATCGTCAGGTCGCGCTGGTAGACGTCCGTCGCAAACGGCAGCGCATCCAATTCTGCCGTCTGCAGCATGGACCCCGACGGGTTGTGCACAACTTTTCCATTCTTGATGTAGCTGACGTTAGCGATCTCGGAAAGCGGCTTGCCGTTAGCGTAGTCCACCACGGAATGATCGAACTCGCCCCGCACCACGAAATCGATATCGGAGCTGGCCAGCAAGCTTTCCGCTGGCTTGATCTGCACCTGTGGGCCGACGAAGGCGATTTTCAGGTTTGGTTTTTTGTTCTTCATCGCGCGCGCGAGGCGCAAATCGCTTTCGAACCCCACTGTGGACGTAAACAAAACAACGAAATCGTAATTCGCCGAGGTGTTAAGCACTTCTTCTGGAGAAATGTGATGCGGGGGGCCATCTAAGAGACGGCTCCCGGGAAGCATTCCGGCCGGATATGCCAGCCAGACAGGATACCAATACGATTCAATTTCGCGTGTTGCCGGCCATCGCGAGCCGGCCCCTCCGTCGAACTTTTCAAAGCTCGGCGGGTTCAGGAAGAGCGTTTTCATCACAGAAGCCATTTAGCGTTCCCCCTCCTCAGGGAATGAGTAATCGCCCATCCAGCACAAACGCCCATTTTACCCGATTTCATGCCCCAGCCAAGCGAGGAGTTGCCTCAAAAGTGTTATCACTGCAAGACCTTAGCCAATTGCCCCGTTGCACGCAGGATATTCAGTTGGCTCTTCTGCCAGGCGAGATCCGCGTCCAAAAAGGCCATCCACTTATCACTCTCTTCGAGTCGCGCCTGTTCGATCTCACGCAGAGTCGCCTTTCCCTCATCGAGCCTTGCTTGCGTTAGTTGCAACGTTTCTTGCGCAAGCTTGAGATCAAGCCGCGCAACCTCTTTGCTGGCCTCCAACTCGCGGGACTCGCGCGAGGTCTGCTGAGATTGAATCCGTGCTTGCTGCCGCTTGTTGCTTAGGTCTAACTCCGCCTCGCTCAACTGGCTTTTGGCCAGTTCGACATTCGCATGCGTTTTCGACGCAAAGAGCGGGATGGTAATCTCGACGCCGGCGTTGACGTTATTCCGCTGAAAGGTTTTGTAATACAGGTCGTAATTGTTAAAACGGCTGAAAACGCTGTACTGGCCCACAAAATCGACGGTCGGCCAATAGCTCAAGCGCGCCGCCCTCAGTAGATGCTGGCGCGCAGCGCGCTCGTCTTCCGCTTCCTGCACTTCGCGATCGTTCTGAACTGCCAGATCGGCGATCTGCGATTGCTGGAGATCCGTGGCAAAAGATGGCGCCTCGGTTTCAACATCCATCGACTGGCCCTCAGGAATGCCGGTGAGGTCGCGCAATTGCTGCGAGAGGAGTTCGTCGCGGTCTTGCAGCTTGAGGAGCCGTGCATGAATTCTGGCCGCGGTCAGCTCCGCCTTGGTTTCTTCGATGGGAAGTTCCTGGTTGGCGGTAACCCGCTCCCGTGTAACCTCCAGTATCTTCTCCGCGGCTCCTTGGTCCGAACTCATGACCGAAATCAGATGACGCACTTCGGCGAGTTCAAGGTACGCGCCCGCCGCGCGAACCATGACGTCATCACTTATTCGATCGATCTCGACTTTTTGACTGCGCGCGCGGTCCTCTGCCGCCCGCTGCTGCCCTTTGAGCAGCGGATTGAAGATCGATTCGGTGTAGTCAAGTTGGAAGACCGCGGGCGGGCCGGCCCCCGGGACCGCAGGGAACCCATACGTGTAGACGTACCCGCCTCCTGTGTACAAGTTCGGCAGGAACGCCGCTCGACTGACGCCCGCTTGATTCAACGCAACGGTGTACTGCAGGCGAGCCAGTTTCAAGTCGCGGCTATTCTGCAGCGCAAGTGTCACTGCCTCACGCAACGTGAGCTTGCGCGGATTTTCGTCAGTCTGTGCGCGGAGCGAAGCGCTCGCTGTTGTAACGAACAGCGCCAAGAGTAGCGATCGATGGAGATTATTCATAGCGCAGAGATTCCGTCGGCTGCAGCTTTGCGGCCCGATTAGCCGGTAGGTAACCGAAAACAAGCCCCGTCGAGCAAGATACAAAAAAAGCCAAAACCACTGATGCCCAGGATATAGGAACATTGACTTCGGTTGCGGCTCCCATAACGTCGTTCAAGAAGTCTGCAACAACTGGAAGCCGTAGCAGGATATTCGTAGTCACGGGAATCAGAACGCCAATCGCAATCCCGACGAGCGCGCCCGTCCCGCTGATCAGGACAGCCTCCGCCAGGAACTGATACAAGATGGCATCACGCGGCGCACCGATGGCTTTGCGGATGCCGATTTCACGAGTGCGCTCGGTCACAGTGACCAGCATAATGTTCATGATGCCGATGCCGCTGATGGTTAGCGCGATCATCGCGATTAGAATGAGCAGAACGGTCAAGGCTCGCGAAATGTTGTGCGCGGCCTCCAAGATGCTCGTCAGGTTCCACACCCGGTATCGCGCACCCGGACGATGACGGCTAACCAGCACCTCCGCAACACGCTGCGTAACGAGCGGGACGTCCTCAGCGTCGTCCGCCTGGGCATAAAACGATTTGAAGTAATCCGTTCCGGTGTAATCCTTAATCAAGTCAAATGGGACGATGACTGATTCGGGGGTGATTTCCGTTTCGCCGAAGGTGCCCACGCGCTCCCGGAAAACGCCTATCACTGTGAAGTGCAGTTCGCCAATAGTGAGATCCTTGCCTACGGGATCGTGATCGGGAAACATCGATGTGGCAAGCTGCTCGGTCACGAGGCAGACCTTGCTCCGCGACATCATGTCGTCCTCATCGAAATACCGGCCCTGAACGGCCACGAGCTGGCGCACAGCATTAAACTCCTCGGTCACGCCCACCAGGCTGATGGGATGCACCTGGCCCGAAACGGTCACACTCATACGCAGATCATTTGTGCCCGCCGCGTGCTGCACCTGCGGGATGTCCTGCTCGACCGCCTGCAGATCGCCCGGCGTAACCTGATCGGCCAGCACCAGGTTTTCGGAAGTTCCGGGATTGATCATTTCCGCGAGCACCAGGTTGGACCCAACGCCCTCGATTTCTGAAATGATGTAACGCTTGCCCGCCAGTGAAACCGTGACGACCAGAACGATGCAGGCGCTGCCTATGATCACTCCCACCATGGTCAAAATGGCGCGTACTTTGTTTGCACGCAGCGCCTGCATCGCGAGATGAAAAGTTTCGTTCCAGAATACGGAGGTATTGCGCATAGGTCCTGCTTAAGAATCGGATGTTATGTCGGGGCTCCGCGCTTCCCGCCGGTCTCTAGCGAGTCGACTTTCCGAGTTTTTGAAGACGGGCTTGCGTGCTCTTGCGCCCCGGTTCCAACTGCAGTGCTGCGCGATATTGCTCAGCGGCTTCCGCGCGTTTGCCTTGTGATTCGTACAGGCGCCCGAGCCACTCTCGTGCGCCCGCGTGTGATGGCCAGTCGCTTCGGTCGGGAGTGCTGGCGAGATACGATTTCAAGTACTCCTCGGCGCGTCCGAGATCGGAGCCACTCATGATCAAGCTTACACCGCGATAAAATTCCAGACGAGGGTCATTCGGACTTACTTGAGCTGCAGCTTCGATCGCTGAATTCATTCCCGGGAGGTTGTTCTGATCGCGGAAGAAGATGGCGGCGTCAAAATATGGATCGGCCTTGAGCGGCTTGGCGGCCAAAACTTCCCGGTATTCATTCTCGGCCAGATCCGGCCTTTTCAGCGCCTGAGCATTGAAGGATGCATGAGCGAGATGGCCCTCGATCGGATCGAGCTTCGCGATGGCTTCCGCCTGTGCGCGGGCCTCTTCGGTGTTTCCGCCCACGATCCACGGCGCCTGCAGGCAGAACTCCTCGAGGTCCCTTCGCGCTGCAACGTTCGCAGGATCAAGCTGGACGGCTTGCTGCAACTGCTTCTTAACCTTTCGCGCGATGAAGAAGCTCTTGTCCCGGTCAGCCTTGGCGCCGTACGCCCGGGCCAGCCATAGCTGGTACAACGAACTCTTAGGCTGCAGCGCGACCGATTTTTCAGCATGTGCGACCGCGTTGTCGAAATCACGTATTTCGTAATAGCACCGGCCCAGCCAATAGAACGCCTCCGCGCTCAGTGGATTCTGTGAGATCACCGCCCGCAATGTTTCGATGGCCGAAGAGTAGTTTCCTGTGCCGAACTGGTGCTGCGCCGCGCCCAGCAGGGCTGTCCCGTCTACAGGACGCGCTTGGTCATCCGTGGTGGCGGCGTGTGCCACACCACACGTGACAGCCAGCAAGAGTAATCCGGCCAGAACTGCGATTTTCCAGTAGTGAGTTTTCAATCTTCCTCCGCCGCGCGAACGTCCATTCCATTGCGCAGCGTCCGCCCGCCCGGCAGCGCGACGCGATCGCCCTGTTTGAGTCCGCCCAGAACTTCATAATCCGAAGAACTGGCTATGCCTACAGAGATGCTTCGCCGATAAACTTTTTGCCCATCGTAGACAAAGACGTAGTGGTCGCCTTTTCGGTCATATCGCACGGCGGCCCGCGGAACCACGAGGGCGTCCTTGCGCTGGCGTACCATAATGCGGACTTCCACATTCACGTTGGGCAGGAGTTCGAGCTTGCTATTGTCTGTCGAGCACAGCACCTCTCCCACGCTCCGGCTTTGGCGAGCCACCACCTGTTTCGGAATTTGCTCCGTCTGGCCCGTCCAAATTTGTGCGGGCTTCGCGTCCCACGTGACCTGGACGTCTTGGCCGGGTTCGAGCCACCCCAGATCAGGCTCATCGACGAAGGCCCGGACGCGCACGTGCCGCAAATCTGCCATTTCGGCCAGCTCTGCTCCCACCTGCACGTAGTCGCCGGCACGAACGGGGAGGGAGTACAACGTGCCATCGACCGGCGAAATCACCGTCGCCGATTTCAGTTGCGTCTCGAACGCCTGTGCCTGGTTCTCCGCCTGCTTCATGCGCAGCTCCGCGCTCGAGGCGCTTACACCGGCCTTCTCCGTCATCGCCTGCTTCTTTTCTTGCAACGCTTCCAACCTCGCCCGCGCCTTCGTGAGGAGCGCTTCATTTTGGGCCAGTTCATCTTGGGTTGCGGCCTGCTTCGCAACCAGATCGACGAGCGCTTTATGAGTTCGCTCCAAATTCTCCACTTCGACTTTGGCCTCCGCCAAGTTGCCCTGAAGTTCGGCCACTTCCTCGGGAGGCCCGCCCGCCTGCGCGTTGCGCAAGTCCTGCTTTGCCGCGAGCAGTGCCGCCTGGGCCTGTGCTAACTGGCTGCGTATATCGTTCGACGCGAGGGCCAGGATTTCCTCGCCGCGGTGCACCGCTTGCCCTTCTTTGGCGAAGACGCGGTCGACGAACCCGGCGAACTGCGCATTTGCAATCACAGGTGCCACCGGTTCGACTTTCCCGTTGCTGGTGACCACGGCGCTCAAGTCTTGGCGCGTGATTTTCACGACACTGACGACGGGACCCTGGCTACGC
>Ga0187815_10000322_pt1 | contig 23749 bp, 22 predicted proteins | sample NC_S_5_FD_132962 | JGI IMG/M metagenome (GOLD analysis project Ga0187815, IMG submission 132962) | Wetland sediment microbial communities from Neuse River Estuary, North Carolina, USA - ASW-S_5 | ecosystem: Environmental > Aquatic > Freshwater > Wetlands > Sediment | place: USA: North Carolina...
CGCGCGGGCGCCGCTACCCGGCCGAGATGGCCGGCATGCTGCTGGCGCACCTGGGCGTCGGCGTGTTCGTGGTCGGCGTGCTGCTGTCCGAGTCGCTGAGCGTCACCCACGACGTGCGCCTGGCGCCGGGCCAGAGCGAGGCCATCGCCGGCTATGTCTACCGCTTCGACGGCGTGCACCGCACCACCGGCCCGAACTGGCGCGCCGACCAGGGCGTGGTCACCGTGCAGCGCGACGGCCGCACCGTGGCGGTGATGCATCCGCAGAAGCGCACCTATGCGCGCGAGCAGGTGCAGACCGAGTCGGCCGTGGATGCCGGCGTGTTCCGCGACCTGTACGTGGCGCTGGGCGAGCCGATGGACCCGAACCACATCGAGGGAGCCTGGGCGCTGCGCCTGTACTACAAGCCCTTCATCCGCTGGATCTGGGGCGGCGGCGTGCTGATGATGCTGGGCGGCTTCGTCTGTGCCGGCGACCGCCGCTTCCGCATCAAGCGCATCGCTGCCGAGGCGGCGGCGGGCAACGGGGTGCCGCAGGAGTCGCCGGCATGAAGCGGCTGATCCCGTTCCTCGTCTTCGTGCTGCTGGTGGGCTTGTTCGGCTTCGGCATCTGGTGGAACACCTGGCACGACGCGCGCTACGTGCCCTCGCCGCTGATCGGCAAGCCGGCGCCCGCGTTCGCGCTGCCGCAACTGGACGCGCCCGGCCAGACGGTGACCAAGGCCAGCCTGCTCGGCAAGCCCTACCTGCTCAACGTGTTCGCCAGCTGGTGCGTGGCCTGCGCCGAGGAACACCCGGTGCTGATGGCTGACGGCCGCGAGCTCGGCATCCCGCTGGTGGGCTACGACTACAAGGACGTGCCCGACGACGCCAGGCGCTGGCTGCGCGAACACGGCAGCCCCTACGACCTGGTGGTCGCCGACCAGTCCGGCCGCACCGCGATCGACTTCGGCGTGTACGGTGCGCCGGAGAGCTTCCTGATCGATGCGAAGGGCATCATCCGCTACAAGCACATCGGCCCGCTCACCCCCGAGGTGATCGCTCAGGAGCTGCAGCCGGCGATAGCCGCGGCGAAGCGGGAGGCGCCATGACCGGGCTGCCGGAACCGCGCAGGAGCGCCCCCTGTACGCGAAACGCGTCCCGCGGGAAGCCCCATCGCGCACAGGGGGCGCTACTGCGCGTCCTGCTGCTGGCGCTGCTGGCCTTCGCCGGCGCGGCCTTCGCCGGCAGCGGCGCGATCGAGCCGCTGCCGTTCAAGGACCACGCGCAGGAAGTGCGCTTCCAGAACCTCACGAAGCAGCTGCGCTGCCTGGTCTGCCAGAACGAGAACCTGGCCGACTCCAACGCCGACCTTGCCCGCGATCTGCGGCTGGAAGTGTTCCAGCTGATGCAACAGGGCAAGAGCGACGCCGAGATCAAGCAGTACCTGGTGGACCGCTATTCCGATTTCGTGCTGTACGACCCGCCGCTGAAGCCCGCTACCTGGCTGCTGTGGTTCGGCCCGCTGGCGATCCTGCTGGCCGGCGGCGCGGTGGTGGCGGTGGCGATCCGCCGGCGCAACCGCGGCGACGGCGCCATCGACGATGACAAGCCTGCCGACGGCAGGCAGGCCGGCAACGCGCCGGCCGATACGGGGGACGACTGGTGAAGCTCGCGTTCTATCTGGTCGCCGCCGCGATGGTCGCGGTGGCGCTGGCCCTGCTGCTGGTGCCGCTGCTGCGCACCGGCCGTCGCGAGGGCCGTTCGCGCGGCGTGTTCGCGCTGGCGCTGGGCATCGCCTTGCTGCTGCCGCTGGGCGCCGGCGCCCTGTACCTGCACATCGGCACGCCCGTCGCGCTGGACGGCGTGGCCGCCGCGCCCAAGCCCATGGATTTCCGGCAGGCGCTGACCGAGCTGCGCGCGCACCTCCGGCAGCAGCCGGACGACGGGCAGGGGTGGGCCCTGCTCGCCCAGGCCACCGCCGCACTGAAACAGCCGGAGGAGGCGCGCGACGCCTGGGATCACGCGCTGAAGATCGACCCGGACAGCGTGCCCGCGATGGTCGGCTGGGCCGAGGCCGACTCGATGGCGCGCAGCGACCACCTGGTCGAAGGCCGCGCGCTCGACCTGCTGCGCCGCGCGCTGGAGCTGCAGCCGGACAGCCAGCGCGCGCTGTGGCTGCTCGGCATCAGCCAGTTCCAGCATGCGCAATACGCGGACGCCGCCGCCACCTGGCGCAAGCTGCAGCCGCTGCTGGAACCCGGCTCCAGCGTGGCCAAGGCGGTGGCCGAGCAGATCGCGAACGCCGACAGCCGCGCCGGCATCAGGCCCGCAACCGAGCCCGCGGCCGCCTCCAGCCAGGGCGCCGCGCTGAAGGTGGAGGTGAGCCTCGCTCCCGCGCTCAGGGACAGGCTCAGGCCCGGCGACCAGCTCTACGTCTACGCCCGCGCGGTGAGCGGCCCCCCGATGCCGCTGGCGGTGGCGAAGTTCGACGCCGGCGCGCTCCCCGTCGCCGCCACGCTCAGCGATGCGATGGCGATGACGCCGGAACTGAAACTCTCCTCGGTGGCGCGCGTGGTGGTTTCCGCGCGCATCAGCCACAGCGGCCAGCCGATCGCCCGGCCCGGCGACCTCGAAGGCAGCGCCGGCGTCGTCGACACCGACAGCAAGACACCCATCGCCATCACCATCGACAAGGTCCGCTGAGATGGCCGACGCGCGCCGCTATTGCGACCTGCCCTCGCCATTCGCCATGAAGCGCGGCGGCACGCTGCGCGGCGCGCGGGTTGCCTACGAAACCTGGGGCACGCTGAACGCCGCGCGCGACAACGCCATCCTCGTGCTCACCGGCCTGTCGCCCAGTGCGCACATGACCTCCAGCAGCGAAGACCCCGCGCCGGGCTGGTGGGAAGGCATGGCGGGCCCCGGCAAGGCGATCGACACCGACCGCTGGTTCGTGATCTGCGTGAACTCGCTGGGCAGCGACAAGGGCTCCACCTGCCCCGCCTCCCCCAATCCCGCCACCGGCGCGCCGTACCGGCTCGACTTCCCGGAGCTGTCGCTGGAAGACGTGGCCAACGCCGCGCACGCCGTCGTGCAGGGCCTGGGCATCGCACGCCTCGCCTGCCTGGTCGGCTGCTCGATGGGCGGCATGGCCGCGCTGGCCTACATGCTGCTGCACCCCGGCTCGGTGCGCGCCCACGTCAGCGTGGACACCGCGCCGCAGGCGCAGCCCTTCGCCATCGCCATCCGCTCGCTGCAGCGCGAGGCGATCCGGCTCGACCCCAACTGGGCCGGCGGCAACTACGACATCCACGCCAACGAGAGCGACGGCGACGGCGCGCGCTATCCCGACATGGGCATGAGCATCGCCCGCAAGCTGGGCGTCATCACCTACCGCTCGGCGATGGAGTGGAACGGCCGCTTCGCCCGCATCCGGCTCGACGCCGAGCAGCGCGAGGAGCAGCCGTTCGGCTTCGAATTCCAGGTGGAGTCCTACCTGGAAGGCCACGCCCGCCGCTTCGTGCGCAGTTTCGACCCGAACAGCTACCTCTACCTCTCGCGCGCCAGCGACTGGTTCGACGTCGCCGAATACGGCGGCGGCAGCGTCATGGCGGGCCTCGAACGCATCTGCATCGAACGCGCGCTGGTGATCGGCGTCAGCACCGACATCCTGTTCCCGCTGGAACAGCAGGAGCAGATCGCCGAGGGCCTCCAGGCCGCCGGTGCGCAAGTGGACTTCGTCGCCCTGGACTCGCCGCAAGGCCACGATGCCTTCCTGGTCGACATCGAGAACTACAGCCGCGCCATCGGCGGCTTTCTCGCGCGGCTCTGACCGTCGAGGAACCCGCTCGCGGTGCACTGGTAGAATGGCGGCACCTTGCCAGCTTTACCGAGAACACCATGCTCACCACCGAATTTCCCGGCTGTCGCCAGCTGATCGCCGCGATCGACACGGCGGTCGCCCAGGGCAGCACGCCGGCGATCACCGACAGCCTGCGCAACAGCCTGTGCAAACTGATCCGCGGCAACGAGATCCAGTTGCCCGAGTGCGTGCTGGAAACCGCCGAGGGCCGCTACGCGCGCCGCGAGCTGTACCGCAGCGAGGACCACGGCTACTGCGTGGTGGCGATGACCTGGGGCCCGGGCCAGGGTACGCCGATCCACGACCACGCCGGCATGTGGTGCGTGGAGGGCGTGTGGCGCGGCGCACTGGACGTGGTGCAGTACGAGCGCACGGACGGCGAGGTGGAGGGCCATTACCGCTTCCAGCCGGTAGGCTCGGTGCAGGCCGGCCCCGGCTCCGCCGGCAGCCTGATCCCGCCGCACGAGTACCACACCATCCGCAATCCCAGCGACCGCGACATCGCGGTCAGCCTGCACATCTACTCCGGCAACATGACCCATTGCGCGGTGTTCCAGCCGCTGGCGGGTGAACCAGGCTACGAACGCTGCGAGCGCCAGCTGGGCCTCGACCCGGTGCACTGAAGCCGGCATAATGTCCAATCCACATGCCGGTGTGGCGGAATGGTAGACGCGGCGGACTCAAAATCCGCTACTGGCGACAGTGTGTAGGTTCGAGTCCTATCACCGGTACCAAGAAAAAAACAAAGGCCGCTTGCGCGGCCTTTGTCGTATCCGGTGCCAAACCCGCATCAACGGGCAGGCATCGGCGCGCCTCAGAGCGCGGCGTCCTTCAGCTTCTTCAGCGGACGCACCTTCACCTTCACCGTGGCCGGCTTGGCGGCGAACACCTGTTCCTGCTTGGTGAACGGGTTGATGCCGGTGCGCTTCGGCTTGGCCGGCACCTGCACGGCGTTGATCTTGAACAGGCCCGGCAGGGTGAACTGGCCGGCACCCTTCTTGTGCACGGCGCCGAGCACCGCGTGCTCCAGCGCAGCGAGCACGGCCTTGACGTGCTTGGTCTCGACGCTGGTCTGCTGGGCAATGTGGGAGATCAGGCCGGACTTGCTGAGCGTGTCCTTGATCGGCTTGATCGCGGCGGGAGCGGCCTTCGGCGCCGGCTTGGCGGCCTTGGCAGGGGCTTTCTTGGCAGTGGTCTTGGTAGCCATGGGCATCCATCGTGGTGAGTAAGGCACCGCCTCCAGCGAGGCGATGGCCATGCGGCCTGCACAATCTACGCGAATTTAGGGGTTTTGGTGTAGTGCGGTGCGGCGAAATTACAGCTCGCGCACCACCCGGAAACCGACCCGGCCGCTGCGCACGCTGGCGTCGGCGCCTTGCCGCCACGCCGAGCGCGCCTGATCGGGCGAACTGCCCCAGGAGCCCCCGCGCAGCACGCGCACGCTGCAGCCCGGGTTGAGCCAGGCGCTGCCATCGACCGGCGCGCGGATGAAATTGTCGTGCCAGCAGTCGGCGACCCATTCGGAGACGTTGCCGCCCATGTCGTACAGACCGAAGGGATTGGGCGCGAAACTCATCACCGGCGCCGGCCCCCAGTAGCCGTCGCCGTAGCCGTTGAACGCATGGTTCCAGCGCCGCCCGCTGGGCGAGCGGTCCCGCGAGCCGGTGAGGTTCTCCACCTTGCGATCCGGCGTGCCGTTGCCCCACCAGTAGCGCGTGGTGGTGCCGCCGCGCAGCGCGTAGGCGAACTCGGCCTCGCTGGGCAGGCGGTATTTCCTGCCGGTGCGCTGGCTGAGCCAGTCGGCATAGGCCTTGGCGTCGCCCCAGGACACGTTCACCACCGGCAGCTTGTCGTCGGCCTTGTGGCCGGCGTAGTCGTCCTGCCAGGTGGCGTTGCCATCGTCACGCATCGAGCCGCTGCGCTCGTCGTAGATGCTGGCGCCACCCAGCTTCACCGAATCGGGCACGTAGCCGCTCTCGCGCACGAATTCCCGGAACTGGCCCACGGTGATCGCGCTGCGCGCCATCGCGAAACCCTGGTCGATGACGACCTTGTGCTGCGGCTGCTCGGAGGCGTTGTGGCCGCTGTCGTCGTCGGCGGCGCCCATCAGGAAACTGCCGGTGGGAATCACCACCATCGCCGGCGATTGCCCCGGCAGGTCGACGTAGCGATCCGTGAAGACCTGGCCAGGCTTGTGGCTGGCATAGAGCTGGGCATTGACCAGCTGCTGCTGGAACGCGGCGAGCCCGGCCAGTTGCGGGTCGATCGCCTCGGCCTGCCCCGCCAGCTGTTTCGCCAGTGCGAGATTGCCCGCATCCAGCGCGGAGTGCGCCTGGCCCAGCACGCCGCTGGCGCGCACCGTGCGCATGTCGTCCACCCGCTGGCGCACGTCGTGCAGCTGCTGCGAGCCCGGGCGGATCGCCTGCGCCTCGGCCAGCACCTTGTCGGCGCCGGCGAAATCGTTCTGCGCCACTGCGGCCAGCGCGCGATCCAGCACCACGCGCTGCACGTCGAGCACGCCCTGCTCGGCCACCGCGTTCTGCGGGTCGAGCTGCTGCACCTGGCGATAGATGTCCAGCGCGCTGTGGCCCGCGGGCTGGTCCGCCTTGCCCTGCTGCAGCAGGCCAGACGCCTGCGCCAGCAACGGGCGCACTTCGGTAAGCGTCTTCAGCGCGGCAGCGAGGCGCGACACGTCGCTCGCGCTGTCGGGCAGCTGCTGCAGCAGCGCCAGCTGGTCGCCGGCCTCTTCGGCGTTGCCCAGCGCGATGGCGCGCTCGGCCTGCGCCACCAGCCGCGCGTGCACGTCGATCACGCCCTGCGCGGCGCGACGGCTGTCGGGCTTGTCCCTGGCGGCCTGCAGGTAGAGCGCGACGGCGCTGTCCTTGCCGCCGCCCACGTCGCCGGCGGCAAGCGCCTTGTCGGCACGGTCGAGCAGTGCGCGCAGCTTCGGCGGATCGGGCGTCAGCTGCTTCGGCAGCTGCGCATGCTCGCGGCTCAGCCGTGCGGCGATCACCGCGGTGGGCGCCAGTGTCAGCGGCGGCCCGGCGTTCAATTCCTCGGCGGCGGGCCCATTGGCCGTCGACGCGCCACCAGGCGCCGCCGCCGGCACGCTCGGCACGCTGCGGCGCACGACCTCGCCCGGCTCGGCGTGGAACAATCGCGGAAAGAAGTGGTAGCCGAGCCCGAAGGCCAGGACGATGATGCCTATCACGCCGCCGAGCGTGCGTTGGCGATGCAGCGTGGTGGTGCTCGGCATGCTTGGGCGTTCCCGGATCGGCCTGTTGTCGCGCGCCGCCCACCATATGTCACGACCGATGACGGGGCAATCCATGCCTCGCACCCAGGGGGCTGCCTGCGCTACCCGCACGGCCGCGTTGCCTTGCCGTAGTTGTCAGGTGATAGTGTGTGGCGTCGCGCCTGACCGGCCGCACGCTGCCACATGGCGGCAAGGCAAGGCGGCCCCAAGGGCCGGCCCTGTTCGCCCACACCCCCTGCGTCATCGCTCAGTCGTGGACGGACGTCCACTCCCCCGTTCTTCCCTGGTCTGCGCGCCAACGGCTCCCGGCGCCGACCATGCGGAAATCGCTCACAGGCTCCAAGGAAACCGCATGCCCCTGCCCGACGTCACCGCCGACTGGATCGCCGACCGCGCCGCCCTGCAAGCCTGGCTGGGCGGCGTGCCGGCGGATGCCGTGGTCGGCCTGGACACCGAGTTCATGCGCCGCGACACCTTCCACCCGCAGCTCGCCCTGCTGCAGCTGGGCTGCCGCGGCCGGCACGCACTGGTCGACCCGCTCGCCTTCCCGATCGGCGATGCATTGCAGCCCGCGCTGGCCACCAGCGATGCCGTCACCGTGATGCACAGCGCAGGCGAGGATCTGGAAACGCTGGCGCCGCTGCTGCCCGACGGCCCGCGCGTGCTGTTCGACACCCAGATCGCCGCCGCCTTCGTCGGCATGGGGCTGGGCATCAGCTACCGCGCCCTGGTCGCGCAGCTGTGCGGCGACGAACTCGACAAGGGCGAGACCCGCTCGGACTGGATGCAGCGCCCGCTCACCGGTTCGCAACGCAGCTACGCCACGCTCGACGTGGTGTACCTGGAATCCATCCACGCCCAGCTCGCCGAGCGCCTGCGCCAACGCGGCCGCAGCGACTGGTTCGCCGAAGACTGCGCGCGGCTGAAGCGCCGCGCCAGCCGCCGCGAGGGCGACCCGCAGCCGCAGCGCGCGCTGCGCGGCGCCGCCGAGTGGCCGCCCGAGCAGCAGGCCCTGCTGCGCCGCGTCCTGCTGTGGCGCGACCGCAGCGCCCGCGCGCTGGACCGTCCGCGTCCCTGGCTGCTGGACGACGCGCTCGCCATGAGCCTGGCCCAGCAGCCGCCCGCCAGCCTCGCCGAACTCGAGCAGCGCGGCCGCGGCCAGCGCGCCCTGCGCAGCGCCCAGCGTGGCGAGCTGTTCGCGCTGCTGCGCGATCCGGTCGAGGCGGACGAGGTCGCCGCCACCGCACCCATTCCCGCCCACCCGCAGGGTGCGGCCAAGCAGGCGCTGAACGCGATGAAGACCCTGGTCGACACCTGCGCCACCGAACTGGACCTGCCGCCCGGCCTGCTCTGCCCGCGCAAGGTGCTGGAGGAATACGTGGTCACCTGCGAGTGGCCCGATTTCCTCGACGGCTGGCGCCGTGACGTGCTGCACGAACGCCTGCCCGCCCTGCTGCCCGGTTGACGCAGGCAGCTGCCCGAACCGCCGCGGGGTCTTGGCGCGGCCGCGAGCCGCTGCTAAGATGCGCGACTCGCGTGGGGCGGTAGCTCAGCTGGGAGAGCGTCGCGTTCGCAATGCGAAGGTCGGGAGTTCGATCCTCCTCCGCTCCACCAAGCCATCCAGACAAAAAGCCCCGGAAGCCCTGGCCTCCGGGGCTTTTTGTTTACCCGTCTTGCGCGGGCGTCGCGGCGAAGATGCGTTCGACGTCCGCATCGTCCAGCGCACGCCACGCACCGGGCGCCAGCCCGCCCAGGGTGAGTCCGCCGATCGCCACCCGCTCCAGGGTCTGCACGCGGTTGCCGGTGGCGGCGAACATGCGGCGCACCTGGTGGTAGCGGCCTTCATGCAGCGTCAGCTGCACGTGGCGCGGGCCGAGTACGTCCAGCGCAGCGGGGGCGAGCGGCGTGGTTTCCGATTCCAGCAGCAGCGTGCCGCTGGCGAACAGCGCGGCCTCGTCGCCGCGCAGGTCTTCGGCCAGGGTGGCCTCATAGACCTTGGCCACGTTGGCCCTGGGCGAAATGATCCGGTGCAGCAGCGCGCCGTCGTCGGTGAGCAGCAGCAGGCCCGAGGTATCGCGGTCGAGCCGGCCCACCGTGGAGAGCGCGGGCTCGCGCAGGCGGTAGCGCGGCGGCAGCAGGTCGTAGACCACGCGGCCGGGATCCTTGCGCGAGCAGGTGACGCCCAGCGGCTTGTGCAGCATCAGCACCAGGCCGGGCGGCGGATCGAGCGGTTCGCCGTCGACGCGGATGCCCGCGTGCCCGACCTTGTCGTCGGCGTACAGCACCTCGCCGTCGGCATCGGTGATGCGGCCCTCGCGGAACATCCAGGCCACGTCCTTGCGGCTGCCGTAGCCGAGGTTGGCGATCAGCTTGACCAGTTTCATGCGCGCACCCCGCGGGCCTCGATCACCTTGAAGCCGTCCTGTGCGATCACCTCGCGCACCGCGCCGAAACGTTCCGCCAGTACCGCTTCGTACGGCAGATGGCGGTTGGCCACCAGCCACAGGCGGCCATGCGGCAGGAGCGCCGCCGCCGCGGCATGGATGAAGGCGCGGCCCAGCGCCGGCAGGTCGGCCCGGCCCTGGTGGAACGGCGGGTTGCTGACGACGGCATCGCAGCGCTGCAGCAGGCCGGTGGTGACGTCGTGCCAATGCACATCCACCGCCACCGGGCGGCCACTCGCGACCACCGCGCGTGCCAGGTTCGCGCGCGCCGGCCCCAGTGCGCGTGCCTCGGCTTCGTACAAGTCCAGCGCGACGACGCCGGGGCAGCGCGCGAGCACTTGCGTGGCGAGGAAGCCGTAGCCGGCACCGAGATCGGCCACGCGGCCATGCAGGTCGGCCGGCAGGTGCGCGGCCAGCAGGGCCGAGGCGGCGTCGACGCGGTCCCAGGCGAACAGGCCGGGTCGACTCAGGTAGCCATCCGCGGTTTCGCGTGGCACGTCCAGCGCCAGCCATGCGTCGAGCAGCGCCTGGTCGACGGTCGTGGGCACGGTCCAGAACACGCGGCAATGGTGCTTGGAGAGGCTGCGCACCGGACTGGCCAGCTTCGCCAGATCGCCTTCGGCGGACCTGGCGCCTTCCGCATTGGCCACGCAGGCCACGAGCACGCCGCCCGGCTCGACATGGCGCAGCGCGCGGGCGAACTGGATGCGCCGCTCCTCGCGCGAACGCGCGGGCAGCAGCAGCACCAGCGGGAAACGCTCGTCCGCCGCCGGTTCGCCGATGCGCAGGCCGCTGCGCTGCAGTGCGTCGGCAAAGGGCTTGAAGCCTTGCGTGCAGAGCCAGGAAGGCCGTGCCAGTTCGCGCAAGCGAAAGCCGTCACGCGCCCCCAGGAACAGCACGCGGCCGTCCGCCGGCAGGCGCAGTTCTCCGTCGCCGAAGGGCAGGAACAAGGCGTCGAGTTCCGCGTCGGGCGCAGGCGCGGCGTATCCGGCAAGAGTCACGGGCGAATGCGTTCGATCAAGGGGCGGCCATTGTACGGGCGCCGCGTGCACCCTTCGACTGCCGCCTCCCGCGCGGGCCGGTCAGCCTTTGCCCCTGGACTCCAGCATCGCCTTCAAACCGGCGAACGGGTTGCCGGTGGCCGGCGCCTGCGCGGAGGCAGCCAAGTCATAACCAGCGCCGCGCACATGGTCGATGTGGCGGGAGTGTTCGTTGTCGTGGCAGTACACGCAAAGCAGCTCCCAGTTGCTGCCGTCGGCGGGGTTGTCGTCGTGATTGTGGTTGCGGTGGTGCACGGTGAGCTCGCGCACGTTGGCGCGGGTGAACTCGCGGCCGCAACGGCCGCAGACCCACGGGTACATCTTCAGCGCGCGCTCGCGGTAGCCCAGTTCGCGCTGTTCGGCGGCACGGCGCGCCTCGGCCACGATGCGGTCGAGCCTGACGTCGTCGGGGAGCTTCGGGCTGGGCATTGCGCGGGGTTGTCCGGGTGATCGTGGCGCCGGCATCATGCCGCAGCCGGGACCGCCCGGGAAACCTTGCAGGACCGGGTCACGCCGCGCCGTGCTGGCTTACCGCATCCATAACGCGCGCGGAGAACACCAGGGCAGCGCCGGCGTTCATCGCCACCGCCACGCCCAGCGCTTCGGCGATCTCCTCGCGCGTGGCGCCGTGCTTCAGCGCCTCGCCGGTATGCACCGTGATGCAGCCGTCGCAACGCGTGGTGACCGCCACCGCCAGCGAGATCAGCTCGCGCGTCTTGGCGTCCAGGTGGTTGGTCTTGCTGCCGGCGGCGGTGAGAACCTGGTAGCCACGCAGCGTGTCGGGACTGAGCTGGCCGACCTCGCCGATGCGACCGACCAGTTCTTTGCGGTATTCCAGCCAGTCGAGCATGGGGGTGTCTCCCGTTCGGAAGACGGCAAGTGTCGCGCGGGCCCCGTCAATGCCCCGTGTTGCCGACCTTCGTGGCAGCCGGGATCTCGTCGATCATCTGCGCCGCCAGCGGCTGGTAGCCGCCCTGGAAATGATGGTCGCCGTTCTTCGCGTGCACGGTCACCCAGGCCGGCAGGCCGGGATCGGTGCACAGGCTGTCGTCGGCGTCGTCCCTGCCGTAGTAGCAGACCACCGGGAACTGGTCCTTGAGCGCCTGCACCGGCGGCAACGCGTCGTAGTGCGGCACCTTGTTGAACTTCTCCAGCACGGTCTTCACGAACGCCTTGAAGCGTCCCTGCGTGATCATGTAGCCCTCGAACTGGATCTCGAAGCTGGTGTCGCGGCTGGGCGAGAGCAGCACCAGCTGGGTGATGCGCGCGCGGTTGGCTGGGCTGAGCTTGCCGATGATGGTCGGCAGCACGTCGGCGCCGAAGGAGAAGCCCACCAGCCACACGCGGCGCTTGTGCCATTGGTCCAGGTACTTCGTCATCAGCGCGTCCAGCTCGGCGGCAGCGACATCCGGGTCGCGGCTGCGCCAGAAATACTTGAACACGTTGACGCCCAGCACCGGGATGCCGCGCGCCACGAAGGCGTTGCCGAGCTGCTTGTCGAGGTCGGCCCAGCCGCCGTCGCCGGAATACAGGATGGTGAGCACGTCGCCCTTGCCCGCCGGCGCCGGCACGCCGGCCGCGGGGGCGAGCACGATGGTGGACTTTTCCAGGCTTGGCCTGGAGAACGGGGTCCAGATCAGGGCCAGCCCAAGCACGCACACACCGACTCCAGCCCACATGGTCCGCTTTCCTCTGTTTGACCAGCTCATCGACGCACGACTCCGGAGAGGCCACCGGAGATCAGGCTGGCCACGTTGGCAAGGATCATCGGCAGCGCGATGCCGCCCGGCACGGCCATGTAGCGCGGCTCCCACTCGGGGTCGAACTTGTCCTTGTAGCGCTGCAGGCCCTGGAAATTGTAGAAGCGTTCGCCGCGGCCGAACACCAGTGCGCCGAAGCGGTTCCACAACGGTGCCTGGCGCCGGCTGGTGAGGCCGGCCAGCGGCGCCATGCCGAGGTTGAACCAGCGGTAGCCCTGCTGCTTCGCCCACTGCATCAGCTCGACGAACAGGAAATCCATGATGCCGGAGGGGCCTTCGGGCACGAAGCGCATCAGGTCCAGCGAGGCCTCTTCCTTCGTCTCGGTAAGGAACAGGTTGGCGAACGCCACGATCTGCTCGCCCTGCCACACCAGCGCCATCGGCGTGCGCACCAGGTAGCGCGGATCGAACGCGCCCAGCGAGAAGCGCTTCTCGCGCGCGTGCTTGTCGGCCAGCCAGGCGTCGGAGATCTCCTTCAGCCGGGGCAGCAGGGGCGCCACCGCGTCCGCCGGCACGATCTCCAGCCGCAGGCCGTCGCGGCCGAGCTTGTTGATGGTGCCGCGCAAGGTCTTCTTCGACTTGCCGTCCAGATTGAAGGCTTCCAGCCGCACGCGCGCCTCCTCGCCGATCTTCAGCAGGTTCATCCCCACTTCGAGGTACATGTCCAGGTCCTCGGGGCAGACCTGGTAGAACACCGGCCAGCCGCCCGCGCGCTCGCATTGTTCGAGGAAACTCCACACCAGCTCGCGGCGCGCGTCCTCGTCCACGCCCACCGGGTCGCCCATGGTCACCCAGCTGCGGCCCTCGGTGTCGTACATCAGGAAGGCCTTGCCCTGTTCGTCGAACAGCAGGTGCTTGTCGCCCATCAGGGCCAGGTGCGCCTGCGCCGAATGGAAGCCGCGGATCAGCGGCAGCGCACGCTGCAGCTCCGCCTCGCTGGGCGGCGCGCGGCGCAGGCGCTGCGGCTTGATCAGGCTGGCCAGCGCGAACAGCAGACCCGCCGCCGCCGCGCCCACCAGCGCGCGCAACGCGCGCGGGGCGCCGCCCTGGTGGAAACTGAATTCCCACCACAGCGAGCTGCTGTACTCGACGTGCTTGTAGCTGAACATCACCAGCCAGGTGGCGCAGCCGAACACCGCCAGGATCGCCACGATCCAGCCTACCGAAAAAGTGGTGCTGAACAGCGACGCGCGCCGGTAGAACAGCCGGTGCGCCGGCGCCAGCGCCAGCGCCAGCAAGGCCAGCAGCGTCGCCTCCTCGTAGTCGATGCCCTTGAGCAGCGAGAGCACCGCGCCGGCCACCAGCAGCACCAGGGTCAGCCAGTAGGCCGCGTCCAGCCGCCGCTGCAGGCCGCGGGCGAGGATCAGCAGCAACATGCCGATCACGCTGGCCAGCAGGTGCGAGACTTCCAGCACCGACAGCGGCAGCACCTCGCGCAGGATCGCCATGCGGTCCGGCAACGCCCGCGTGGCGCCGGAGAACAGCAGCACCGCGCCGGACACCAGGGTCAGCCCCGCGAAGAACGAAGGCAGCAGGCTGTTGAACCACGGCGACCACAGCGACTGCCGGCGCAGGCCGCGCGCCTCGCGCTGCAGCACCAGCATGGTCGCCGCGCACAGCGGCATCAGGTAGTAGACGACTCGGAACATCGCCAGCGCGCCCAGGATGGGCGCGGCCAGGTGCTTGTCGTCGGTGGCGTGGAAGCCGGCCAGCATCACCGTCTCGAACACGCCCAGCCCGCCCGGCACGTGGCTGACCAGGCCGACGATCTGCGCGATCACGAAGATCGCCAGGAAATGCCCGAAGCCGGCATGCAGGCTGTCCGGCATCAGCACGTACATCACCGCCGCCGCCAGCCACCAGTCCAGCGCGCCCACCAGCACCTGGCGCAGCCCGGCGGCCGGCCGCGGCAGCAGCACGCGCCAGCGCCACAGGCTGAGCGGCTTGCGGATGAAGCCACCCAGCACCCAGGCCAGCGGAATCGCGGTCAGCACGATGGCCAGGGTGACGCGCCAGTCGCTCAGCGGCAGGCCCGAGGGCAAGGGCACGATCAGCAGCGTCACGCCGGTCAGCGCCAGCAAGCCCAGCCAGAAGCTCAGCGTGCAGTACAGCACCAGCTTGGCGATCTCCGCGGTGGACAGGCCGTTCTGCACGTAGAAGCGGTAGCGGATCGAACCCGACACCAGGAACGACATGCCCACCGCGTTGCTGAAGGCGTAGCTGATGAAGGAGATCAGGGTGACCCGCCGCCACGGCAGCGACTTGCCGATCGAGGCCAGGCCGAAGCGGTCGTACAACGACATCACGCCGAAGCCCAGCGTGGTCAGCACGATCGCCAGCAGCAGGCGCGTGCGCGACACGCTGGCCACGTATTCGCGGATCTCGTGATAGGTGACGTGGCGCGCCAGCAGGTGCAGCGCCCACAGCGCCAGCACCAGCATGCCCACCGACAGCAGCGGCCCGGCGATCCGCCGCAGCAGCACCGCCCGCTGGCTGGGCGGGTTCAGGACATCATCCGGGCGTGGCACCTGCTCGACTTTTTCCTGCTCCACGCGACGCTCGTTTTCCCTGGGAGGTACCTGGCAGGCGGTCGGGGGGGACGGCCTGATGTTCGATCCACGGCGAGCCATTCGCCGGCTGCCGCGCGGGTGACCGGCCGGCGGAGCCGGGGGCGGACACATGCTGAACCCGTTGAGCCGGGAAAATGCGGCGAGGCGCTTTCCCGACCCCGCCTAGTTTAGAGCAGGCTCTGTTGCAGGCGATGAACGGCGGCCGCGATCACCGCGCGGACGTGCCCTGCCCCAGGCGGGCGATCCAGCGGTACATCACCACCACGCTGGCCACGAACACGATGCCGCCGATCCAGATCGCCGCGGTGTCGAAACCCGCGCCGACCAGCGCCAGCGGCATGGGCTTGCCGGTAAAGGCTACCAGTGCGGCCACCAGCACTCCGAGCAGGCTCTCGCCCACGATCAGGCCGGAAGCCAGCAGCACGCCGAGCTGCTTGGTCGGCTCCGACTTCGGGCCGCGCTCGGCACGCCTGTCGAACCAGGCGCCGACCAGGGCGCCGACCACCACCATCAACGTGGTCGAGGTGGGCAGGTACATGCCCAGGCCCACGGCGAGCGGCGGCAGGCGCACCGACCGGGTGGTGCTGGCCAGCACCGCGTCCAGCACGATCAGCGCCACGCCGATGGCGGCACCCAGGCCGATCAGGCTCCAGTCGATGTTGTTCTGGATCACGCCCTGTGCCAGCGCCGAGATCAACCCGGCCTGCGGCGCCGGCAGTGCGGTCGCCGGGTTGGCGCCCGGTGCGCCGAGGAAACCGTAGGCGTGCTGCAGCAGGTCCAGCACCGGCGGGATCACCAGCGCACCGGCGATCACGCCGACCACCAGCGCCGCCTGCTGCTTCCACGGCGTGGCGTCGACCAGCTGGCCGGTCTTGAGGTCTTGCAGGTTGTTGTTGGCGATCGAGGCCACCGCGAACACGATGGACGTGATGAACAGCGCAAACGCCACCAGCGCCTTGCCGGCGTCGGCCGGCAGCATGGATTTCACGCCCAGCACCAGCAACAGCGCGGCAATGATCACCACCAGGATGCCGATGCCCGACAGCGGGCTGTTCGACGAGCCGATCAGACCCGCCATGTAGCCGCACACCGTGGAGACCAGGAAGCTCAGGATCACCACGAACAGCACGCCGCCGCCCACCAGCAGCGCGGTGTGGCTGCCCAGCCCGCTGATCACGCTGAAATGCCACAGCAGCCACGCCACCGGGATCAGGCACAGCAAGGTGATCAGGCCGACGACGCCGATCGGCATGTCCTGCTCCGTGCGCGCCAGCGTGTGCGCCTGGCCGGCCTTGCGCACGCGCGAGGCGGCCATCGCACCGGCCAGGCCGGCCACCACCGGCTTGACCAGCTTGGCCAGGGTCCAGATCGCCGCCACGCCAATGGCACCCGCACCCACGTAGCGCACGTCGTGGCTCCAGGTGGCCTGCGCCATGTCCGCGGCCGTGCCCGCCGCGGCTATGTCGGCGGCGAGATTGGAAGGGTGCAGCAACAGGAAATGCGGCACGGCCCAGATCCAGCTGATCGCCGCGCCAAACAGCATCGCCAACCCGACCCACAGGCCGACCAGGTGGCCTACCGCGAACAGGGCGAACGACAGGCTGAAATCGAAGCCGGTGGCCGCGCCCTTGTCGCCGATGCGGAAGTAGCTGGACACCGAGGTGGCGAACAGCCTGGTCTGCACCACCACGTAGAACACCGCCGAGACGATGGAGCCGACCAGCACCGCCTTCAGCCCCGCCCCGCCGGATTCCACCGACTCGGCCGCGGTCTCCGACGAGCCCGAACCCACCTTGAGTACCTCGGCGCAGGCCACGCCCTCCGGATACGGCAGGTCGGAATCGGTGACCAGCGCGCGACGCAGCGGGATGGTGTACATCACGCCGAGGATGCCGCCGGTGGCGCAGATGCCGAACGACATCCAGAACGGGAAGCCGGTCCACCAGCCCACCATGATCAGGCCCGGCAGCACGAAGATGATCGAGGACAGCGTGCCGGCGGCCGAGGCCACCGTCTGCACGATGTTGTTTTCCTGGATGGTGGCGCCGCGCAGGGCCTTGAGTATCGCCATCGAGATCACCGCCGCCGGGATCGAGGTGGAGAACGTGAGGCCGGCCTTGAGGCCGAAGAACACGTTCGCGGCGGTGAACAACACGGTGATCACGATGCCGATGACCAGGCCGCGCAGGGTCAGCTCGGCGCGTGAGGGCGCGCTGGATGCGGATGGGTTCACGCTGGTACTCCCCGGATGGACGCTGCCGCGCACGATAGCTTGGATCGGGCATGCCGCGAAATATTGCTGCAGCAACGCCTTGCATGGCAGGCACGCCGCCCGGGGCGGCCTAGACATCGCCGCAACGGCGGCTGGCGCACTGTGGCCGCACCGCGATCCGGGAGACGAACGCATGTGGCGCAGGCCATGGCTCAGCTTGGGCGCCGCCGCGGCGCTGGCGCTGGCGCTGTCGGCGCTCGCGGCCGGCTCGGCGCTGCCTGTGCGCGGCGGTGCCGGCTTCGTGGCGCGGATCGACCTGGACGGCCCGATCGGCCCGGCCGCGGCGGAATACGTGGATGCTGCGATGCGGCAAGCGGAGGCCGACGGCGCCACGGCCATCGTGCTGCAGATGGACACGCCCGGCGGCCTCGCCGAATCGATGCGACGGATCGTCAGCGCGATCCTGGCATCGCGGCTGCCGGTGCTCGGCTATGTGGCGCCGCCCGGTGCACGCGCCGCCTCGGCGGGCACCTACATCCTGTATGCCTGCCCGGTGGCGGCGATGGCGCCGGCCACCCACCTGGGTGCGGCGACTCCGGTCAGCCTGGCCGGCGGCACGCCGCTGCCACCGGGCAGTGCGCGGCCCGCTTCATCCAAAAGCAGCGACCGGCCCGATTCCGGCGCCCCCGCCACCGATGCGGAGAGCCGCAAGGTGCTCAACGACGCGATCGCCTACATCCGCTCGCTGGCGCAGTTGCACGGGCGCAACGCCGCGTGGGCCGAACAGGCGGTGCGCGGCGCGTCCACGCTCACCGCCAGCGAGGCGGCCAGCCAGCACGTGGTCGACTTCGTCGCCGCCGATGCCGCCGCGCTGCTGGCACAGGCCGACGGCCGCACGGTGAAGCTCGGTGACCGCAGCGTGGTATTGCGGCTGCGCGGCCTGCCGGTGCGCGACTACCCGCCGGACTGGCGGATGCGCTTCCTGGGCATCGTCACCAACCCGACCTTCGCCTACCTGTTGCTGCTGGCCGGCATCTACGGGCTGATCCTGGAAGCCTTCCACCCCGGCACGTACCTGCCCGGCGTCACCGGCGGCATCTGCCTGCTGGTGGGCCTGTACGCGCTGCAGCTGCTGCCGGTGAACTACGCGGGGCTGGCCCTGATGGCGCTGGGCATCGGCCTGCTGCTGGCGGAGGCGTTCGTGCCGACCGCGGGCGTGGTCGGCATCGGCGGCGTGACCGCGTTCGTGATCGGCTCGATCATGCTGTTCCGTCGTGGCGTCCCCGGCTACGAGGTGAACGTGGGCGTGATCGCCGGCCTCGCCTTCTGCGCCGTCGCCTTGCTGGCCATGCTGCTGCGGCTGGTGTCGCAAGCGCGCCGCGCGCAGCCGGTCATCGGCAGGGATGGCATGCTGCAGGCCAGCGGCGAACTGCTGCAACCGGTTGCCGCCGGCGGCGAGAGCTGGGCGCGCATCGGCGGCGAACGCTGGCAGGTACGTTGCGAAACCGCCCTGCCCGCCGGGACGCGCGTGCGCGTGACCGGGCGGCACGGCTTGCTGCTTCACGTCACGCCCTTGCAGGCGAACAAAGGAGAACGCGCATGATCGGGTTCGGTGGTGTCGTCGTCATCGTGGTGGTCCTGCTGTTGTTCCTGACGATCAAGGTGCTGCCGGAATACCAGCGCGGCGTGGTGCTGACGCTGGGCCGCTACACCGGCATCAAGGGTCCGGGCCTGGTGCTCCTGGTGCCCATCGTGCAGCGCATGACGCGGGTGGACCTGCGCGTGACCGTGATGGACGTGCCGCCGCAGGACGTGATCTCGCGCGACAACGTGTCGGTGCGGGTGAACGCGGTGGTGTATTTCCGCGTGGTCGAGCCGGACAAATCGGTGCTGCAGGTGGAGAACTTCCTGCAGGCCACCAGCCAGCTGTCGCAGACCCGGCTGCGCTCCGTGCTCGGCCAGCACGAACTGGACGAGATCCTGTCGCAGCGAGATTCGATCAACCACAGCCTGCAGCAGATCCTGGACGAGGCCACCGATCCCTGGGGCATCAAGGTCACCAACGTCGAGCTCAAGGACGTCGACCTCAACGAGACCATGGTGCGCGCGATCGCCCGCCAGGCCGAGGCCGAGCGCGAACGGCGCGCCAAGGTGATCCACGCCGAGGGCGAACTGCAGGCCGCCGAGAAGCTGCGCGACGCCGCCGCCCTGCTCGCGCAGCAGTCGCAGGCCCTCTCGCTGCGCTACCTGCAGACCATGGCCGACATGTCCAACAGCGGCAAGGCTTCCACCATCGTGTTCCCGCTGCCGATGGAGCTGATCAAGCCGTTGCTGGACGCCGGCAAACCGGCGGACTGACCGCAGCAGCCTGCTGACAGCAGGCTGTCAGCAGCGCCCGGCCAGACTCGCCCGGTCCCAACCAGGAGTCCCGCCATGACCGTCGCGCCCATCACCTTGTACGGTTGCGCCCCCGCCTTCGGCCTGCCCGACCCCAGCCCCTTCGTCACCAAGACCGAGGTGCAGCTGCAGATGGCCCACCGGCCCTACCGCAAAGTATTCGCGATCCCGCCGGAGGCGCCCAAGGGCAAGCTGCCGTACATCGACGACGCGGGCGAAGTGGTGTGCGACTCCAGCTTCATCCGCGCTCATCTCGAACACAAATACGGGGTCGACCTGGACGCGGGCCTCGACGCACGCCGGCGCGCCGAGGCCTGGGCGATCGAGCGGATGGTCGAGGACCACCTGTACTGGGCCATGGTGTGGTTCCGCTGGGTCGATGCGGAGAACTTCGCCAAGGGCCCGGCGCATTTCGCCGACCGTGCGCCCGAGGCGCTGCGCGAACGACTGCGCGAGGACATGCAGGCCGCCAAGCAGAACGAGCTGCACGCGCAAGGCCTGGGCCGCCACACGCCGGCGCAGATCGCCGAACTGGGCACGCGTTCGATCGCCGCGCTCGCCGCGCTGCTGGGCGAACGCGAGTATCTGTTCGGCGACCGGCCGCACGCCGTGGACGCCATCGCCTTCGGTGTGCTCGCGGCGATCCTCACTCCGTTCTTCGACACGCCGCTGCGCGCGGCCGCCGAACGCCATCCGAACCTGGTCGACTACGTGGCGCGCATGATGCGGATCTATTACCCCGCGCATGTCTGGCCGCAACTGCAGGCCGCGGCGGCCTGAGCGTCGAAGTGCCCCGGGCGATCTGCGATGATGCGTCGACATCATCGCGGATACCCCCATGCGCCATTCGCTCGCCCTGCTCGCCTGTTCCAGCCTCGCACTCGCCGCACTGACCGCCTGCAACGGCACGCCACCGCCGCCCGCACCGACCGGCCACGGCCAGGTGGACAAGCTCGCCACCATCGATACCAAGGTCGGCACCGGCGCCGAGGCCAAGCCCGGGATGACCGTGCAGGTGCTCTACACCGGGTGGCTGTACGACGACACCGCCAAGGACAAACACGGCACGAAGTTCGACAGTTCCGACGACCACGGCGGCCGGCCGTTCTCCTTCACCCTGGGCCAGGGCATGGTGATCAAGGGCTGGGACCAGGGCGTGGCGGGCATGCACGTGGGCGGCGAGCGCACCTTGCTGATCCCCGCCGATCTGGGCTACGGCGCAGGCGGCGCAGGCGGGGTGATCCCGCCGAATGCCTCGCTGGTGTTCGACGTGAAGCTGGTGGGCGTGGGGCAGCAGTAGGACGCTGCCCGATGGCTCGTCTCCACCAGTCGGCGAGTGGTTGGGGAGAGGGGCCTTTGCTTCCACGCTCTCGCAAGTTTCAAAGCAGTTTCGTGTGCCCTTCGGGCGCCCGAGTTACTTCTCCTTTGCTTGTCCAAAGGAGAAGTAACCAAGAGGAAACGACACCCCGGGGCGGCGCTTGCCGGGCGTCCTGCCCGGCAAGTCCGTGAGGCGGGTCCGGGCTTTTCGGCCGGGCATCCTGCCCGGTCGAAAAGGCACCGCCATCCCTGGCGATGCCCGCTGCGCGACCTTCTCGTCCCCGCCTCACCGCCGCCCAGGGGCCCCGGAAAAAGCAGCGCGCTCCTGCGCGCAGAAGCCACGCGCCACAGGACTTTTTCCTCAGCTCCCGAACACGGCGCAGTATGGCCGTACCGTGTATCGCGCAGGCTGATGTAGGCCCCCAGCCCTCGAAACCTCCCTGCTTGTAATCCCGGTGGGTTGAATCGGGCCATTTCTGTTGGTTACTTCTCTTGACTCCGGGCATCCTGTCCTCCGCCCTTCGGGCCGACTTCGCCGTTCGCCGCCGATCCTGCGGCGGCGTGGGCCAGCAAAGAGAAGGGACTCGGGCGCCGGCAGGCGCACGAAACCGCTTTGATTCCATCGATAAAGCGAAGATCAAAAGCCCCTCTCTCCCGGCCCTCTCCCGCGGGCGAAGGGGAATCATCACTCGCCGGGGCTACCCGCACGCAGCAGCCACCAGCTCGTAGGAGCGCCGCCGCAGCGCATGGTCGAACACGTTGCTGGTGATCATCAGCTCGTCCGGCCGGTGGCGGTCGATGAAGGCCTCGATGCCCTGCTTCACCGTGGCGGCGTCGCCGATCACGGCGCAGGCCAGCGCACGCTCCACCATCAGCTTCTCCGCCGGCGTCCAGTACGCCTCGATGTCGGCTATCGGCGGCGGGATCAGGCCGGGATGGCCGCGGCGCAGATTGATGAAACTCTGCTGCTGGGTGGTGAACAGGCGCCTCGCCTCGGCGTCGCTGGCCGCTGCCACCACGTTGAGTCCGAGCATCGCGCAGGGCTTCGCCAGGCGCGCCGACGGCCGGAAATCGCGACGGTACAACGCCAGCGCCTCGTCCATCGCATCGGGCGCGAAGTGCGAGGCGAACGCATAAGGCAATCCGAGTTGCGCCGCCAGCCGCGCGCCGAACAGGCTGGAACCGAGCAGCCACACCGGCACCTCGCTGCCCGCGCCGGGCACCGCGCGCACCGCCTGCTGCGGCGTCGCCGGCTCGAAATAGGCAAGCAGCTCCATCACGTCCTGCGGGAATGCGTCGGCGCTGTCGTAGTAGCGGCGCAGCGCCCGCGCGGTGGCGTGGTCGGTGCCGGGGGCGCGGCCGAGGCCGAGGTCGATGCGGTTGCCGTAAAGCGCGGCCAGCGTGCCGAAGGCCTCGGCCACCTGCAGCGGTGCATGGTTCGGCAGCATGATGCCGCCCGCGCCGACGCGGATGGTCGAGGTGCAGGCGGCCACGTGGCCGATCAGCACCGCGGTCGCCGCGCTGGCGATGCCGGGCATGTTGTGGTGCTCGGCCAGCCAGTAGCGCCGGTACCCCAGCCGCTCGGCAAGCTGCGCGAGGTCGGCCGTGTTGCGGAAAGCCTGCGCGGCGTCGCTGCCTTCGGCGATCGGCGCGAGGTCGAGGACGGACAACGGGATCATGGCGACATCCGGGAATGCGATGCCCCACGATCTGGGGGCGGATGCCGCGCTTGGCAATCTCAGGGCCTGCTTACGCCCTCCGCGTGGTCTGCGTTGCCTTGCCGTGGCTGCCAGGTGGTGGCGCATGGCGGCCACGGCAAGGCAACCCGAAGGGCCGGGGCTGTTTGCCCGCATCCCTGCCGCATCACTCGGTCGTGGATGGACGTCCGCTCCATCGTTCTTCCTTCGCCTGCACGCAAACAGCTGCCGGCGCGGGCCATGCGGAGAGCGCAAGCAGGCTCTAGAGGTCCGGATGCCGCGCCTGCCATGCCGCCAGCGCAGCCTTGTAGCGCTCCAGCGCGGCCTCCCAGGTGTCGTAGACGCAGGGCACGCAGCCCTCGCCGCAACAGTCGGCCGGATCGGGCTCGGGCGGCGGCTGCGGCCGCGGATCGTCGGGCGGGCTGGCAGGCGTGTCGGCGGCGCTCACGCGCAGGGATTCCGGTCGGGCATCGCCGCAGTGTATCGCCGCACTGGCCGCGCAGCCGCCGCGCTGCGATGATCGGAAGCTCCCCCGTTGCGGAAGTCCCCCGATGCCGTCACGCCGTATCCGTTCCCTGCTCGCGCTGCTGGCCGCGCTGGCGCTGCCCTTCGGCGTGCCGGCTGCGCCCGTCGCCGCCGAGCACTATCGCGTGGTGGCCTACGACACCGCGCAGCACCCCATCCCCGCCGGCGACGCGGATCGCATCGACACCTTGATCTTCGCATTCGCACGGGTGGTCGATGGCCAGGTGACGCTGGACGCCGCGGCCCGTACACGACTGCAGCAGCGGGTCGCGCTGAAGACCGCGCATCCGGGCCTCAAGGTGATGGTGTCGGTGGGCGGCTGGACGGCGGGCGGCTTCTCCGAGGCGGCATCCACCGCCGCCAGGCGGCAACGCTTTGCCGACAGCGCTGCGGCGCTGCTGCAAGATACCCACGCCGACGGCCTCGACGTGGACTGGGAATACCCCGGCCATCACGAGTCCGGCATCGCCTCCAGTCCGCGCGACCGCGAACACTTCACCGCCCTGCTCAGGACGCTGCGCGCCACGCTGGACCGCGCCGGCCACGGCAGGCACTACCTGCTGACCATCGCCGCCGCCGACGGCCCGTTCGTGGACGGCATCGACATCGCCGCGGTGGCGCCGTCGCTGGACTGGTTCAACCTGATGACCTACGACTTCTGCAACGCGATGACGCCGACCACCTGCAA
>Ga0187815_10000323_pt1 | contig 23643 bp, 21 predicted proteins | sample NC_S_5_FD_132962 | JGI IMG/M metagenome (GOLD analysis project Ga0187815, IMG submission 132962) | Wetland sediment microbial communities from Neuse River Estuary, North Carolina, USA - ASW-S_5 | ecosystem: Environmental > Aquatic > Freshwater > Wetlands > Sediment | place: USA: North Carolina...
CCTGGTCGGCGGCCTGCGCTGGGCCCAGCTCAACGCCGAATGCCTGCCCTTTCCCGACAACTCGTTCGATGCCGTGACCATGGCCTTCGGCCTGCGCAACGTCACCGACAAGGACAAGGCGCTGGCGGATATCTGCCGCGTGCTCAAGCCCGGCGGCCGCCTGCTGGTGCTGGAGTTCTCGCGCGTGCAGAGCGAGCTGTTCAACAAGCTCTACGACTTCCATTCCTTCAAGGTGCTGCCGAAGCTCGGCCGCCTGTTCGCCGGCGACGCCGACAGCTACCGGTACCTCGCCGAATCCATCCGCAAGCATCCGGACCAGGAAACGCTGAAGGGCATGATGGAACGCGCCGGCTTCGGCAGGGTCGAAGTGCGCAACCTCTCGAACGGCATCGTGGCGATCCACCGGGCGTACAAGTTCTGAGGCAAACCGCCGCAGATTGATCCAGGTCAGTGGCACGCCGCGGCATGCGGCCTAATGTCTGTGCTCCCTTTCCGGCGAGCACGCAGCGATGTCCCCCGACACTGTCTTCGAGCAACACACGCACCTCTTCGATGCCCGCGGCGTGGCGCGGCGTTTCCGCCACTCGGCGATCTTCGGCGCGATCGGCGTGCTGCGCTCGGGCGAGACGATGCGCTTCGTCAACGACCACGATCCGCTGCCGCTGATCGCCCAGCTGCGCGAACGACTCGGCGAACACCTCACCGTGACCTACCGCCAGCGCGACGCCGACGCGGTAGTGGTCGATTTCGGCATCCACGACCTGCCGGAAGAGTGATGGACCATCCCGCGTTCTTCGACGAGGCGCCGCGGATCCTGGTCCGCGATCCGCTGGCCGACCTGCTCGGCGCCGCCGCCGGCGGCCTGCTCGAATACCGCTATCTCGACGCGGTGCGCCTGGCCGGCCACTCCTGCCCCACCGTGGCCGGCGCATGGCTGACGGCGCGCGCGGCGTTGCGTGCGCTGTATCCGGACGAACCGGCCGAGCGCGGCGGCATCGCGGTGCGGATGCCGGCGCCGGTGGACGCAGGCGTCACCGGCGTGATCGCGCAGGTGCTCACCCTGCTCACCGGTGCGGCCGCCGGGAACGGCTTCCACGGCATCGGCGGCCGGTTCGTGCGGCAGGGGTTGCTGGACTTCGCGGACGCGCCGGATGGCGAGGCGATCTGTTTCACCCGTCGCGACAGCGGCAAATCGGTGGCGGTGCAGCTGGACCTCTCCCGGGTGCCGCCGTCGCCGCAGGCGCGCGCCTTGATGGGCACCGCAATGCATCCGGACGCCACCGCTGCGCAGCGGGGCGCGTTCGGCCGGGCCTGGCAGGACCGCGTGCGGCGGCTGTTGCTGGAGCATGCCGACGACCCGGCCGTGCTGCGCGTCATCCGGCTCAACTGAGCGTGCCATGCCGCTCGCCGACCGGCGCCTGAACAGGCGCGGCCCGACCCGTCATCGGCGCTTTGTACGCCCCGTTCTCCGCTCCCTGACCGCTTCCGCAACGGGCGGCACCCACGAGTAGGAGGAGAACCTCATGCGCAACCATACGCAGAAGTGGCTGGTCGTCGGCTTGCTGGGCCTGTAGGGGCTGGGCGGCGTGGCGGCCGCGCAGGCGCAGACCACCGCCCCCACCCAGAATGCGGCCAGCGACACCCAGCGCGACGCCAACCAGCAGCAACGCATCGATCAAGGCCTGAAGTCCGGCCAGCTCAGCACGCGCCAGGCGGCCAACCTCGAACAGCGCGAGGCGAGCCTGGACCGCACCGAGCGGCGCGACATGCGCAACGGCCTGATGACCAGGGCCGAGAACGCGCAGATCCGGCGCATGCAGAACCGCGACAGCGCGGCGATCTACAAGGACAAGCACGATGCGATCAAGGGCAACCCGAACTCGGCTTCGTCCCGCCGCCTGCAGGCCGACGTGCAGCGCAACGCGAACCAGGAGCGGCGCCTGGCCAACGGCGTGAAGTCCGGCCAGATCACCAACCGCGAGGACGCGCGCATGCAGGGCCGGCAGGCGCACGTCGACCGCCTGGAGCGCGTGGCGGGAAACAACAACGGCCGCGTCGGCCCGCGTGGGCAGAAGCGCATCCAGCGCGCCGACAACCGCGACAGCAAGCGCATCTACCGCACGAAGCACAACCGCGCCAAGCGCTGAAGGCAGGCGCCGTGGCCATCACGGGTCCGCCCCGCGACGGCCACGACGCGCCCGTACTTCAGGCCGTGCGCAGGTCCTGCAGCCAGGTGCCCGCGCGGTGTGCCTCATCCTCGTGTTCCGGGTCGCGCCAGCGCTCCACCAGCGCCGCGGCATACCACTCGCGCATCGCGGGCCGGTCGAGCAGGCGCTGCGCGTAGGCCATCGCGGCGTCGCCCAGCCGCAGGCCGTAGCTCTGGATGCGGAAAGCCACCGGCGCGTAGAACGCATCGACCGCGGTGAACGCGTCACCGGCGAGGAAGGGGCCGCCGAAGCGGGCCAGCCCCTCGTTCCACAGTTCATCGATGCGGGCCAGATCCTTGCGCAAGGCCGCGCCGGGTGCCTCGACGCGCACGCGGACGCCGCAGTTCATCGTGCACACGCTGCGCAGCTCGGGAAAGCCGGAATGCATCTCGGCGGCGGCGCAACGCGCCCACGCGCGAGCCCGGGCATCGGTCGGCCACGTGCCGGGGTGGCGTTCGGCCACGTATTCGGCGATCGCCAGCGAATCCCACACCACGGTGCCGCCGTCGCGCAGGCAGGGCACCTTGCCCGTGGGCGAGAACGCGCGGAACTCGTCCCAGTTCGCCCCGGCGCCGCCGAGGAACGGCACCAGCCTCTCGGCGAACGCGATGCCGCGCTCGCGCAGCAGCACCCACGGCCGCAGCGACCACGAGGAGTAGTTCTTGTTGGCGATGTAGAGCTCGTACACGCTGGATTCCTCCGGATGGATGATCAGGTCTTGCACGCCTCGGCCAGCGCCACCGGCGCCGCGGGGCGCCGCCGCGCATTGGCCAGCACCACCCCGCCGATCACGATCGCGCCGCCCACCAGCACCATCGCGCCGGGGACTTCGCCCAGCCACAGCCAGCCGATCACGATCGCGATGGGCGGCGAGAGGTAGATGAAGCTGGACACGCGCGAGGCGCTGGCGCGGTGCACCGCCACGTTCCACGCGAGGTAGCCGATGAAGCTCGGCGCCACGCCAAGCCACAGCAGCGCGGCGACATGCGACCAGGGCGCCGCCGCCAGCGCCTGCGGCAGGCCGCCCGCGAACGGCAGGCAGCCCAGCGTGCCGGCGAAGAAGGCGAAAGCGGTGACCGCCAGCGTGCCGGAGCGGGCGAACAGCGGCTTCTGCCCCACGAAGAAGATCGCCGAGGCCAGCACGCACACCAGCACCAGCAGCGCCTTCGGATCGGCCTCGACCTTCTGGCCGCTGGCCAGCACCACCAGCACCGTGCCGACCAGTGCGATGGCAAGGCCGATCCAGGTGCGGAGGCTCAGGCGCTCGTGCAGCCACCATGCCGATACCGCCGCCGTCGCCGCCGGCACCAGGCAGATGATGATGGACGCGGTGCCGCTGGCGATGCGCGTTTCCGCCCAGTTGAGACAGACGTGGTAGGTGGTGAGGCCGATCAGGCCCAGCACGAACAGCTTCGGCCAATCGCGCCGCGCCGGCAGTGGCACACGCTTGACCGCCAGCAGGCCCGCAAAGCACATCGAGGCGATCGCAAGGCGCGCGAACGCCACCTCGCCCGGCGTGAACGAGGCCAGCGCGTAGGCGATCGCGGCATAGGCCGACGACCAGGTGACGAGGGCGACGGCGATGCAGACGAGGGCCCGCGCATCGAGGCGTTCGGTGGAAACCATGGGCAGATTCTGTGTTGGGGAGTGCGCATCCTAGTCGCGCGGGCGATACCGCGGAATAATGCATCGGCAGGCTGGCGGGATGTTTCACCGTCGATCGAAACGAAACCGGAGCGCAGCGCCTTGGAATCGAAACCCGAACTGGACACCAAGGATTGGCACATTCTCGAGGCACTGCAGCGCGATGCGCGCCTGGGTTACGCTGAGCTTGGCCGCAAGGTGAAGCTTTCCGCGCCGGCCGTGGCCGAACGGGTGAAACGGCTGGAGGAAGCCGGTGTGATCGCCGGCTATCGCGCGGTGGTGGAACCGAAGCGCCTCGGCTACCGCATCGAGGCGATGGTGCGCCTGCGCTGCGATGGCGGCATCTGCGCCCGCATCGGCCAGATCGTCGCCGACATCCCCGAGGTGCTGGACTGCCGGCGCCTCGCCGGCGAGGACTCCGCGCTGCTGCGCGTGGTGGCGATGTCCATCGGCCATCTCGAAAGCGTGCTCGACCGCCTGCTGAAGATCCACGCCAGCGTCAGCACCACCACCCTGGTCGTGCTGCAGGCACCGCACGCGAACCGCGCGCTCACCCGCGCGATGTGGGATGCCGCGCGCAAGCTGCCGCTGGACTGAGCTGCGCCGGCCCGGGCGGGCGCTTCCCGATCCGTCGATGAACCATGCCTGTCCCGCCGCCTCGGCCCTGTCGGCGTCATGTGAATGCGGCCGCCCCGACGGAACATCCGGCCACCGGCGGCGTGCATACTCTCCACCTCTCGCAGCCGACACGTGCGCCGCCATGACCGAGAAACTGCCGCCCGTTCCGCCCGTCGCCGCCGGCGACGCCCCCGACGACCCGGCCCGCCGCCGGCTGCTCGGCGGCATCGCGCTGGCCGGTGCCGCACTGGCCATGGGCGGCTGCAAGACCGCCGCGAACGGCCAGGCCGTGCGCGCCGCCGACGGCGAGGCGCTGGATGCCGCGTTGCGCAAACACATCCGCCACGTGCTGGTGATCTACGCGGAGAACCGCAGCTTCAACAACCTGTTCGGGGAGTTCCCGGGTCTCGCGCAACCGCTCTCCGCGCTCGAGCCCGGGCAGTACCGCCAGCGCGACCGCGACGGCAGCCTGCTCGAAACCTTGCCGCCGATCTGGCACGGCCTGATGCCGCACAAGCAGGTGCTGGACGGCCGCGAATACCAGATCGCCGAGGACGCGATCCGCGGTCTCGCCAACGCACCGTTCGCGCTCGCCACGCCCGACGGCCAGCCGCTGCCGCAGGCGCTGGTCACCCGCGACCTGATCCACAGCTTCTATACCAACCAGCTGCAGATCAACGGCGGCAGGAACGACGGCTTCGTGGCATGGGGCGACAGCGGTGCGCTGGTGATGGGGCGCTACGGCGACAGCGCCGACAAACTCGCGCTGTGGCAGCTGGCGAAGCAATACACGCTGTGCGACAACTTTTTCATGGGCGCCTTCGGCGGGTCCTTCCTCAACCACCAGTATCTGGTCGCGGCGCAGCCGCCGTTCTTCCCGCATGCGGACCAGGGACCGGCGAAATTCCAGATCACCGAACTCGACGGCGACGATTCCACCGGCATCCGCCCGAAGCTGGCCGCGGATTCGCCCGCCAGCGCGATGCAGGGCAAACCGAAGTTCGCCACGCGCATGGCCCTCACGCCCGACTTCTGGGCGGTGAACACGATGGGGCCGCCTTACGCGCCGGCGTTCACCAGGGATCCGAAGAACCCCTTGCTGGCCGACCCCACCGACCCCAGCACGCTGCCGCCGCAGGTGCATGCCACCATCGGCGACCGGCTCAGCGCCGCGGGCGTGGATTGGGCCTGGTACGCGGGCGGCTGGCAGCTGGCACTGGACGGCAAGGGCGTGCGCGGCACGCACGACAGCTTTCCCTATGGCCCCAACTTCCAGGAACATCACCAGCCGTTCAACTATTTCGCGGCCTTTGCGCCCGGCAGCGCCGCGCGCGCGCGGCACCTGCGCGACGGAGGCACCGGCAGCGGCGCGGCCAGCAACCGCCTATTCGCCGACATCAAGCACGGCACCCTGCCCACGGTGGCGTTCTACAAGCCGCAGGGCGACCTCAACATGCACGCCGGCTATTCCGACGTGGCCGCAGGCGACGCGCACATCGTGCAGATCGTCGAGGCGCTGCAGGAGAGCCCGCTGTGGCCGCACACCATGGTGGTGATCACCGTGGACGAGAACGGCGGCTGGTGGGACCACGTGGCGCCGCCCAGGGGCGACCGCTGGGGACCGGGGACGCGCGTCCCCGCGCTGGTGGTCTCGCCGCACGCGAAGCGTCGCCACGTCGAACACACGATCTACGACACCGGCTCGATCCAGCGCTTCCTCAACCGCCGCTTCGGCCTGCAGCCGCTGCCGGGCATCGTGCTGCGCGACCGGGCGATGCGCGAGGCGGGCGGCCCGGCGCCGGGCGACCTTACCGAGACACTGCAGTTCGGCTGACGCGTGCGAGTGGGTCGGGCCGAAGCCCGACCCACGCCAAACCAACGGACAACACCTCCATGCGCGAGCTCTACCCCGAGATCGAACCCTTCGGCATCCGCCGCCTCGCCGTGGATGGGCGCCATACCCTGCACGTGGAAGAGTGCGGCACGCCCGGCGCGTTGCCGGTGGTGTTCCTGCACGGCGGCCCCGGCGCGGGCATCGCGCCCTACCATCGCCGCTTCTTCGATCCCGCGCGCTGGCACGTGGTGCTGTTCGACCAGCGCGGCGCGGGGCGGTCCACGCCGTTCGCCGACCTCGTCGACAACACCACCGCGCACCTCGTCGCCGACATCGAGGCGCTGCGCGAGGAGCTGGGCATCGAGCGCTGGGTGGTGTTCGGCGGTTCCTGGGGCTCCACGCTGGCGCTGGCGTATGCCCAGGCGCATCCCGAGCGCGTGCTGGGCCTGGTGCTGCGCGGGATCTTCCTCGCGCGGCCCGAGGAGCTGCGCTGGTTCAACGAGGCGGACGGCGGCGCGCAATACATCTTCCCCGAGCGCTGGGCGCGTTTCCGCGACTTCATCCCGGAGGCCGAGCGCGGCAACATGATCGAGGCCTACTGGCGCCGCCTCGACGGCGACGACGAGACGGTGCGGCTCGCCGCCGCGCACGCCTGGAGCGCCTACGAGGGCGGCAGCACCACCCTGGTCCACGACCCGGATGCCGGCGGCGATTTCGACGAGCCGCACAAGGCGGTGAGCCTGGCGCGACTGGAGGCACACTACTTCCGCCACGGCATGTTCCTCGAACCCGGCCAGCTGCTGCGTGACGTGCCCAGGATCCGCCGCATCCCCGCCACCATCGTGCACGGCCGCTACGACATCATCTGCCCGGTGAAGACCGCGCTCGACCTGCATGCGGCGTGGCCCGAGGCCGCGCTGCGCATCGTGCTCGCCGGCCACAGCGCGGCCGACCCGGCCATCGTCGACGCGCTGGTGCAGGCCACCGACAGGCTGGCGGACCGCTACGGCTGATCCGCAATCAGCCGAACCACCGGACGTCGGCTCCCCTGCGCACTATGCCTGTTCCAGCGACCGGGTGCGCTCGTGTTCGGCCAGCCACCGGCGGAATCCGGCATCGTCCAGCGGGCGGCAGATCAGGTAACCCTGCAGGCCGTCGCAGCCCATCTGCTCCAGGGCATGGCGCTGGGGGACGGTTTCCACGCCTTCGGCCACTGCGAGGATGCCGAGCCGGTGGGCCACGTCGATAATGAAGCCCGCCAGCGGCCTGGCGACCTCGGGCGTCAATTCGCTGACGAAGGAGCGGTCGATCTTGAGCAGGTCCAGCGGCAGCCGCTGCAGGTAGCTCAACGCGGAGTAACCCACGCCGAAGTCGTCCAGCGCGAGATTGAACCCCGCCGCCACGAGTTGCTGCATGGTCTCCAGCGCGCTGTCGAAATCCTGCAGCAGCGCGCTCTCGGTCAGCTCCAGCGTGAGCCGCGCAGGCTCGACGCCCGCCGCGCGCACCTGCGCCTCGAACAGCGCGGCAAGCCGGGGCTGCACCAGTTGCCAGGCACTCACGTTCACCGCCAGGCGCCCGCGGAACGGCACGCCGTCGCGGTCCCACGCCCGGATGCTGGCGCAGGCCGCGCCGACCACCCAGTTGCCCAGCGCGTGGATCAATCCGGTTTCCTCGGCCATCGGGATGAACTCGGCCGGCGGCAGGTCGCCCAGTTGCGGATGACGCCAGCGCAGCAGCGCTTCGGCGCCCAGCAATTCGCCCTGCGGGCTGAGCTGCGGCTGGAAGTGCAGGCTGAACTGCGCATCCATGCCGCCCCGCTCCAGCGCCGTGCGCAGGCCGCGTTCCAGCATCAGCCGCGTGCCGGCTTCCTGCTGCATCCGCGGCAGGAACAGGCGCACCGTGCCGCGGCCGGCGGCCTTGGCACGGTACAGCGCGATGTCGGCCCGGCGCAGCAGGTCCGCCACGTCCTGCTCGCCGGCGGGGAATACCGCCACACCGACGCTGGCGCCGGCGGCCAGCACCCGGCTGCCCACACTCACCGGCTCCGCCAGGCGCGCGATCATGTCGGTGGCGACCTGCTGCGCCCGCGCCTGCATGTCGTCCGGCGTGCCCTGCACCGGTTCCAGCAGCAGCACGAACTCATCGCCGCCGAGGCGCGCGAGCACCGCACCCGGCTGCACCACCGCAAGCAGGCGGTCGGCGATCGCCTGCAGCAGATGGTCGCCGACATGGTGGCCGAGGCCGTCGTTGATGGTCTTGAAGTTGTCCAGGTCGATCAGCAGCAAGGCGCCATGCCGGCCCTGCGCCAGCGCGTCGGCATGCCACTCGGCGAGGCGGTCCAGCAAGTGGGCGCGATTGGGCAGGCCGGTCAGGCTGTCGTGGTAGGCGATGTGGCGCAGGCTCAGTTCGGCCTCGCGGCGGGTATGCGCTTCGGCCTCCAGATCCTGCCTCGCACGTTCCAGCTGCATCGAGCGCCGACGCAGCTGCGCTGCCAGCGACAGGCTCATCAGCAGCACGAAAGGCAGGAAGGCGAAGGCATCCAGGTACGGCGCGCGCACGCCGAGCCAGTCGATCGCGATATCGCCCCACAGCAGCGCCGCGAACTGCACCAGCAGGCAGATGCCCAGCAGCATGGCGAGCATCGACTCGCCGCGGCGGTACTGCCGCCACGCGCACCACAGCGCCCAGAGGAACAGCGCGTAGCTCGCCAGATGGAACAGCCAGCCCCAGATCGAGATCGTGCCGGTGATGCTGAACAGGTGCTCGCCCCAGGGCAGCACGTCGCCCGGCGCCACCGTCAGTTCCGTGTAGAACAGGGTGGCCGGCATCACCCGGTTGAGCCAGAGGAACAGCAGCGCGAGCGTACCCAGCAGCAGCTTCATGGAGCGGGCGATCGTGGCTCCGGTATAGCTGCCGATGAACGCCACGAAGGGCGGGAAGGACAGGATCGACATCCCGATCATCCAGCGCAGCGCGACGGTCGCCGCGGCCAGGCTGCCCGCCGTGCGCAACAGCAGATTGCCCAGCGCAAGGCCGGCAAGGCAGAGACACAGCATCGCGTAGGAAAGATGGATGGGCTCGCGCCGGCGCCACAGGCCGATCACCGCGAACTGCACGCCGGAAGCGAGCGCGATGCCGGTGGTGGCGATCAGCGCAGCGGTGAAGTAGCCGAACCCCGTCGGATCCGCGTCGACCAGCATGCTCCCCTCTGCAGACCGCAAGCCACCGAGTTGCGACAGGCGATGGCATCCCTGGCAGAAAGCTTGCGCCATTTTGCCGCCGAACAACAGCACCCGCGGTGGCCGCCGTTGCCGTGGCGTGACGCGCGTCCGGACCTTCCGCCACGGGCCGCCGCCGGCACGTCGGTGGCATACTCCGCGCTTCCGTTTCCCTGCCGGAGCCGCTGCATGCGCCTGCTTCCCGCCCTCGCCCTCGGCGCCCTCGTGCTGCCGCTGGCGGCCTACGCCAACGACCCGAATTCCTACGCCCAGCCCGACCAGGTGGTGGTGACCCATCTCGACCTGGACCTGAAGATCGACTTCCCGCACCGGCAGCTGGATGGCCTGGCCACGCTGAAGCTGGACTGGAAGAACCCGAAGGCGCCCGCCCTGGTGCTGGACACCAGCGCGCTGAAGATCGCCTCGGTCGAGGCGGTGGCCGCGGACGGCAAGACGCAGCCGCTGAAGTACGCGCTGGCGCCAGCGGTCAAGGCGATGGGCAGCAAGCTCACCATCGAGGCGCCGATGCATCCGGCGCAGGTGCGCATCGCCTACGTCACCTCGCCCGATGCCACCGGCCTGCAGTGGCTGCCGCCGGCGCAGACGGCGGACAAGCAGGCGCCCTTCATGTTCTCGCAGTCCGAATCCACCCATGCCCGCTCCTGGGTGCCGCTGCAGGATTCGCCGGCGATCCGCTTCACCTACGACGCACATGTCGCCGCACCGAAAAACATCCGCGTGGTGATGAGCGCGCTGAACGACGCGAAGCACCCGCTCGACGGCGATTTCCGCTTCGACCAGCCGCACCCGATCCCGTCCTACCTGCTGGCGATCGCCGCCGGCGACATCGCGGTGAAGGAGACCGGGCCGCGCTCGGCGGTGTATGCCGAGCCCTCGGTGGTGGACGGCGCCGCGCGCGAGTTCGCCGACACCGAGAAGATGATCGAAACCGCCGAGTCGCTGTACGGCCCCTACCGCTGGGGCCGCTACGACTTGCTGGTGCTGCCGCCGTCCTTTCCCTACGGCGGCATGGAAAACCCGGACATGACCTTCGCCACGCCCACCATCATCGTGGGCGACAAGAGCCTGGTCAGCGTGATCTCGCACGAGCTGGCGCACTCCTGGTCCGGCAACCTGGTCACTGCCGCCACCTGGCGCGACATCTGGCTCAACGAGGGCTTCACCACCTACGTGCAGGGCCGCATCACCGAGGCGCTGTACGGCAGGCGCCAGGCCACGGAGGAAGACCTGCTGGCGATCCGCGCGCTGCAGAAGGACATCGCTGCGATGCCGGCGAACGCGCAGAAGCTCGCCCCCGACCCCAAGGGCCTCGGCGGCGACGACGCGCTGTCCGACGTGGCCTACAGCAAGGGCTCCTGGTTCCTGCGCACGCTGGAGCAGCGCTTCGGCCGCAAGGAGTTCGACACCTGGCTCAAGGGCTACTTCGACCACTACGCCTGGCACAGCATCACCACGGAGCAGATGCTGGCCTACCTCAAGCCCGGGCTGATCGACAAATACCCCGGCAAGATGAGCTGGGCCGAAGTGCAGGACTGGGTCTACGGCACCGGCATCCCGAAGGACGCGCCGGTCCCGGACTCGCCGCAGTTCGACGCGATCGACCGGAAGCGCACGGCCTTCCTCGCCGGCACCCTGCCCGCCGCAAAACTGGACGCGAAGGGCTGGAACACGCAGGAGTGGATGTACTTCCTCGACCGCCTGCCCGACGTCCCCAAGCTTGAACAGGTGCAGGCGATCGATGCCGCCTGGCATCTCACCGGCACCCACAATGCCGAGATCGGCATGCGCTGGTACGTGCACGCCATCGCCGCCGGCGACAAGTCCGTGTGGCCGGCAGCCGCCGAGCACATGACCCGCATCGGCCGGCTCTACCTCACCTTGCCGGTGTACGGCGCCTTCGCGAAGACGCCCGCGGGTCTCGCCTACGCCGGGCAGGTCTACACCAAGGCGAAGGACGGCTACCACCCGCTGACCCGCCAGGCGGTGGAGCGGCTGTTCGCCAGGGCCAAGGCGAAGCAGGCCGCCGCCAAGTAAGGCCGACACTCCCTCCCCCTGCCTGCAGGGGGAGCCGGGAGGAGTGCCCTGGCGCCCGGCCAGAGGCCACCCGCCCCCGCCTTTCCCTGCATGCAGGGGAAGGCGCCATCCCGCCAGGACCAGGATCATGCCCACCACCGACACCTCCACCCGCCCGCTCTGGCAGCGCATGCTGTTTCGCCGCCTGAAGTTCCTCGCCATCGTCGCGGTGGCGCTGGTCGTGCTGCTCGGCGGCAGCTATCTGTTCGCGCCGCAGTGGCTGTTCCGCGCCAACATCGCGCGCGAGGCGATGGCCGCGCACCTGGAGAAGAAGTCCGTGCAGGCCGGAGACACGCGCTGGTCGTACTACGAAGGCGGCGAAGGCCCCACCATCGTGCTGCTGCACGGTTTCGCCGACAGCAAGGAGGTGTGGCTGGAAGTGGCCAGGCAGCTCACGCCGCACTTCCACCTGGTCATTCCCGACCTGCCGGGCTGGGGCGAGTCCTCGCGCGACGCGAACGCGAGCTACAACATCGACGCCCAGGCCGCGCGCCTGCAGACCTTCGTGCAGACGCTGGGCCTGGGCCGCTTCCTGCTGGTGGGCCACTCGATGGGCGGCGCGATCGCCGGCGTCTACGCCGCCGCGCATCCCGAGCACGTGGGCGAGCTGGCGCTGCTGGACAGCTTCGGATTGAAGTTCGCCGAGAACGCGTTCGCACGTGAGTCGCTGGCCGGCGAGGATCCGTTCGTGTTCTCCGACCGCGCCGGCTTCTGGCGCGCTTCCGCGCTGGTGTTCGATAGCAAGCCCGACATCCCTGGCCGCTTCGTCGACGTGCTGGTGGCACGCAACGTGAGGGACCACGCTTTCATCGCCAAGGTGTTCGACGAGTTGCGCGAGCCTTCGCAATACCTCGCCGTGCAGAACCGGCTCGACCGGCTGACCATGCCGGTGCTAGGCCTGTGGTGCAGGGACGACAAAGTGATCGACATTTCCGCGCTGGACAGCCTGCGCAACGGACTGACGCACGCCAGCGCGATCAGCACCAGCACGCTCAACGGTTGCGGCCACATGCCGGAACTGGAGAAGCCCGGGGAAACCGCGCAGATCCTCACCGCATTCGCGCTGTCGCACTGAGCGCGCTCAGCGCGGCTCCGGCGAAGACTGCCGCAGGAACACCTGCATCGCCGGATCTTCGCAGAGGCCGATCGCGCGCTCGCGCGCGGTGGCGGCTTCGACGTGGCGCTGCAGGCGCTCGAGTGGATGCGCGGCCAGTGCTCCAGCGCGGCATGGAACGCGGCGGCCAGCGCGTCCTCGGCGGCGGCCAGGTCGCGCGTGCGCGCGGCGAGGAACGCGAGCAGGCGGCCGTAGCTGGCACGGACCGCCTGCTCCACCGCGCGATGCGTGTCGCCGGCGCTCATGCCGTGATCGCCAGCGTGGGCCAGAATCACCAGCGGCGCGCGATGCTCACGCCTGCAGCGCACGCACGGCTGGCCGCGTCTCCTCCGGCCGGCATTCCGACAACGCGTGGCCTGTCAGCGCGGCGATCCAGGCAGCACCGCCTGCATCGGATGGATCTCGAAGCGGAAGCCGATGCCGGCGCGGATCACCGGATCGGCGCCGGTCAGCGCAGCCGGCTCCATGTCATCCGTCAGCTGCAGCACCAGCAGGCCCCAGGGACCCGACGGATCGGACACCGGGCCGAACACCACCACCCGCCCCTCACCCATGCGGTCACGCCAGTACTCGGCGTGCGCCTGCATCAGTGCCCGCTCGGCGGCGGTCATGTCGCCGGGGAAACTGGCGCGTGGCGTCAGCAACCGGCAGCAATAGTGTTTCACGGCTGGCATCACTCCCGCGGATGCAGATGAGCCGGGCGAGCATGCGCCGCACGTCGCCGCCCTTGCAAGTGCAGATGGACGTCTTTCCGTGCTGGTCGTGCTGTCACAGCACGCCGGGAATCAGCACCCAGGTATGCCGCATGTAGTCCACGTAGGCGGCGCCGAAGCGCTCGCGCATCCAGGCTTCCTCATGGCGCAGCTTGAACCAGAACGCCGCGGCGATCAGCGCCAATGCCAGCAGGCCGCGCCACTCGCCGATCACCAGCGCCGTGCCGAGCAGTCCAAGCAGCATGCCGGTGTAGATCGGATGGCGCACCCAGCGATAGGGACCGACCACGACCAGTTCGTGGTCCTGCTTCAGCTGCACGGTGGCGCTCCAGTTGCGCCCCAGCGCCACGCGCGCCCAGCAGGCGAAACCCAGGCCGGCCAGCAGCAGGAGCAGGCCAAGCCAGGCCCAGGCCCAGGCCGCCGCGGCCGGCCGGAAGTCCCGCCACAACACTTCCAGTCCCGCCGCAGGACGATCCATGAACAGCACGACAAAGCCCAGCAGCAAGGGCACCTGGTACACCAGCATCGCGCCGAGGCTGTCCACCCGCGCGGCGCGCTTGGTGCCGAATGCGCTGACAAACCAGTACAGCAGCCATGCCGCCCAGATCAGGGAAACAGCGATGCCAAAAGGGAAGGACATGGTGGCGGCTTCCGCGCGAGCGACATCGCCAGCATGCGCCGTCGTCGTGCCATGATCGAGTGACGGTTGTCAGGCGGCCTGCATACCCAACCGCGCCCTTTCGACCTTGAAGCGGACGTCCCCAGACGGTGGAGTCAGCGGGAACACCTTGAGCTGATGCCGTCGTGCAGCGGTGTTCAAGGCCGGCGTCGCTGGGCGACAGCCTCAGTCCGCCACATCCGCCACCAGCCGGTCCAGCTCGGCCTTCAGCGTGGCGCCGTTGACGCGCAGCCAGTCGCGCTGCTCGCGCCAGTCGGGCAGCAGGCCTGCCACCTGTGCCCAGAAGCGCGGCGCGTGGCTGCGCACCTTGAGGTGGCAGAGCTCGTGCACCAGCACGTAGCGCAGTGCGGCGGGCGGGGCCAGCGCCAGTGCGAGGTCGAGGTTGATGCGGTCGCGGGTGTCGAGGCTGCCCCAGAGGCTCTTCATCGGTCGCACCTTGAGCGCGGTGGGGGCGAGGCCCAGCTGCGGCACGTAGAATGCCAGCCAGCGCGCCACGTCGCGGCGGATCAGCGATTCGAAATGCGAGGCCAGCAGGCCGCGCGCCACCGGCAGGGCGCGCGTGTGCGGGCGCGGGATCACCAGGGTGAGCCCTTCGGCCTGCGCCTCGATCTTCGGATAGGCGCCGTCGGCCCAGTCCAGCGTGGCCACCTCGCCGCGCAGCGGCAGCGTGGTGGCGTGGCCCACGCGCAGCGGCGGCAGCGGTTTCACGATCAGGTTCAGCTCGTCGAGCTTCTGTTCCAGCCAGTCGGCGTGGTGGCGCAGGAAGGCGCTGACCTGGGCCGGATGGGTACCGTCCGGATAGGTGACGCGCGCGCCCTTGGGCGTGACGGTGAGGCGCAGCCGCCGCGCACGCGGATGGGCGGCCTTGAGCACGCGGATGGTGTTGCCGCCTGCGGTCGCCAGTTCCAGCCAGTCGCCTTCGAGATGCTGCGCCATGAGCCTGCTGCCTGTACGTCCGGGCACCGCCGTGGGTCGGCGTGCCCGGAGGGACAGTATGTGGGGAGAACCGCATCCCGGCGCAAGGGTCGGCGGTCACGGCCCGCGGGAGGCCTTCCCTGAAGCCAATCTCAGCCTTCGCTGGGACGCGGCAGGCCGAACCATTCCTCCAGTTTGGCCAGCAGGCGCTCCAGCTCCAGCGTAAGCAGGGCGAAGCCGGCGTCGGCCTCGGCCTGGGCGTCCTCGAAGCTGTCGCCCAGCTCCTCCGTCACCACGTCGAGGAACTTCAGCTTGCGCACGATCAGGTCCTCGCCCAGCACGAAGCTCATGCGGTCGTCGAACACCAGGCCGAGCTGGAACACCTGCTTGCCGTTGCGCAGGTGCTCCTTCACTTCCTCGGCATCGAGGTCCTGGCGCCGGCACTTGGCGATCGCGCCGGTGGCGGTGGCGGGGTCGCGCAGTTCCACCTCGTCGCCGAACGCGAGGCCGGCGGGCAGCGTGCCGTTGGCGAGCCAGTCGGTCATCAGCACGCGCGGGCCTTCCTCCGGCGCCAGCGGCACGGCGGGGAAGCTGCCCAGCGCCTCGCGGATCTGGGTCAGCGCGTTCTCGGCACTCTTGCGGCTGGACGTATCCAGCACCAGCCAGCCGTGCCTGGTGTCCACGTAGGCCGGCAGCCGCGAACTGCGCACGAAGGCGCGCGGCAGCAGTTCGGTGAGCAGGTCCTCCTTGAGGCGCTTGCGCTCGCGCCCACCCACCTTGCGGCCTTCCTCCTCGGCGATCTTGCGCACCTTGCGCTGCAGCTCGTCGTTGACCACCGCGGCCGGCAGCAGCTTGTCCTCGCCGCCCACGGTGACCATGGTGCAGTGCTTCACCACGTGGGTGAGCGGTGCGTCCTCGCCGCGACCCACCGGCGGCACGAAGCCCTTGGTGAACATCTCCAGCGGGCCGCAGGGGCGCAGGCGGTGCTCGCCCAGCGCCTCGTCGAGGCGCTTCAGGTCGTCGGCGACGGCGGGGGAAAAGCGGAACAGGGTGAGGTTGCGGAAGAACATTGGTTATCCATGCAGAAGCGAAGGCCGCCTTGCGGCGGCCGTACGCGGAACGGCGATCGGGGAGAATCAGGCGCACACGGCGGCGATGGCGCGTGTCACGTAGTCGATATTGCCGGTGTTGAGTGCGGCCACGCAAATGCGGCCGCTGGAGAGCGCGTAGATCGCGAATTCCTCGCGCAGACGATCCACTTGCGCCTTGCCCAGGCCCGAGTACGAGAACATGCCGGCCTGCCTGTTGATGAAGCCGAAGTCCGGCGCACCCAGCGCGGCGAGCTTGTCCACGAAGGCTGCGCGCATGGCGTGGATGCGGCCGCGCATCGCGCCCAGTTCCTGCTCCCACAGCGCGCGCAGTTCGGTGCTCTCCAGCACGCCCGCCACCAGCTTGCCGCCGTGAGTGGCGGGGCTGGAATAATTGGCGCGGATGGTGGTCTTGATGCGCGACAGCAGCCGCGCGGCCTCGTCGCGGTCGGCACCCACGAAGCTGAGTGCGCCCACGCGCTCGCCGTACAGCGAGAACGACTTGGAATAGGAGTTCGCCACCACGAAGGCGGGGATGCCCGAATCGGCCAGCAGACGCACCGCCATGGCGTCCTCGGCGGCGCTCTTGTCGAAGCCCTGGTAGGCCATGTCGACGAAGGGAAGCAGGCCACGGTCCTTCAGCAGCGCCACCACCTGCGCCCACTGTGCGGCGTCCAGGTCCACGCCGGTGGGGTTGTGGCAGCAGGCGTGCAGCAGCACCACGGTACCGGGCTCCAGCTTGCCGATATCGGCCAGCATGCCGGCGAAGTCGAGGCCGTGGCTGGCGTCGTCGTAGTAGCGGTAGTCGATCAGCTGGAAGCCGGCGGTGCGGAACACCACGTGGTGGTTGCCCCAGCTGGGATTGCTGATCGCCAGCTTCGCGCCCGCGCCGAGCACCTGCCTGAGCAGGTCCGCGCCCACGCGCAGCGCGCCGCTGCCGCCGATGGTCTGCGCGGTGGCCACGCGGCCTGCTTCGAGGATGGGCGCGCCCTCGCCGAACAGCAGTTTCTGCGTGGCGCGGTTGTACGCGGGCAGGCCGTCGATCGGCAGGTAGCTGCGCGGCAGGTTGTCGCGCGCCAGCGCCTGTTCCACCTGGCGCACCGCGTCCAGCACGGGCACCTTGCCCTGCTCGTCCACATAAATGCCCACGCCCAGGTTCACCTTCTCCTTGCGCGGATCGGCAAGGTAGGTTTCGGTGAGGCCGAGGATCGGGTCGCCGGGAGCCATTTCAACGGAAGCAAAGATGGACACGTGATTTCTCGCTGTTCTGCGTATGGAAGTATGGACGTCCATCCGGACGAACGTCCGATGATCTCAGATTTCGCCGCCGGCCGCCCGCCCGTCCGCCCCCAGCCGCTCGAAATCGAACAGGCTGCGGTCGGCCAGCTGCGACGGCGCCACGTTGCCCAGCGCGCGGAACATCGTCTCGCTGCGGCCGGGGAAGTCGCGCTCCCACTCCTCCAGCATGCGCCGCACCTGCTTGCGCTGCAGGTTCTCCTGCGAGCCGCACAGGTTGCAGGGGATGATCGGGAATTCGCGCCGCGCCGCGTATTCGGCGATCTCGCTCTCGCGGCAGTAGGCCAGCGGGCGGATCACCACGTGGCGACCGTCGTCCGAGCGCAGCTTGGGCGGCATCGCCTTCAGGCTGGCCTGGTGGAACAGGTTGAGGAAGAAAGTGGCGAGGATGTCGTCGCGGTGGTGGCCCAGCGCGATCCTGGTGACGCCGTTCGCTGCCGCCCAGGTGTACAGCGAGCCGCGGCGCAGCCGCGAACACAGGCTGCACATGGTCTTGCCCGGGGGGATCACCCGGGTGACCGTGCTGTAGGTGTCCTGCTCGATGATGTGGAACGGCACGCCGCGCGAACGCAGGTATTCCGGCAGCACGTGCTCGGGGAAGCCCGGCTGCTTCTGGTCCAGGTTCACCGCGATCAGCTCGAAGCGCACCGGCGCCCTGGCCTGCAGCTGCAGCAGGATGTCCAGCAGGGTATAGGAGTCCTTGCCGCCGGACAGGCACACCATCACCTTGTCGCCTTCCCCGATCATGTGGAAGTCCGTGATCGCCTTGCCGACCTGGTGGCGCAGCCGGGTGGCGAGGCGCTCGACCTCGGCGGCAGGTGTGGCAACGGTCTCGGGCAGGGCGGACATGGCGGAAGCAGGGAAGGAGGAGCGCCCATTGTACCCGGCCGCCCCGCCCGCTTCCGGCGGCGCTACACTACGGGTACCGTCCGCAGCGCCGCACACCGCCATGCAGGTACAGGATCACGCCGAAACCGCCCAGTTGCTCGCCGAATTGCGGCTGGAGCACCGCGACCTCGACAGCGCGATCAACCAGCTGGCCACCGCGATCGGCCGCGACGAGCTGCAGCTCACCCGCCTGAAGAAGCGCAAGCTGCTCCTGAAGGATCACATCGCGCGGCTGGAAAGCAAGCTGATCCCCGACCTCGACGCCTGAACGCGCCCTGCCCATGCCTTTCGCCGCCCCGATCCCGCTGCGCGACGCGCATGTCGCGCTGGAGCCGCTGAGCCTCGATCACGTTCCCGCGCTGGAGGCCGCCGCCGCCGACGGCGAGCTGTGGAAACTGTGGTTCACCAGCGTACCCGCGCCGGGCCGGGTCGCGGCCTACGTGGAGAAGGCGCTGGAAGGCCAGCGCGACGGCACCATGCTGCCGTTCGCGGTGCGCGAACCGGGCAGCGGCGAGATCGTGGGCAGCACCCGCTATTACGACATCGCACCCGAGCTGCCGCGGCTGGCGATCGGCTACACCTGGTACGCGCGCCGCTGGCAGAAGAGCCACCTCAACACCGCGTGCAAGCGCCTGCTGCTGGCGCACGCGTTCGATGCGCTGGGCTGCGTGGCGGTGCTGTTCCATACCGACCACCGCAACCTCGACTCGCAGCGGGCGATCGAGCGCCTTGGTGCGCACCGCGACGGCGTGCTGCGCGCCGACCGGCGCCGCCCCGACGGCAGCCTGCGCGACACCGTGTGCTATTCCATCCTCGACCACGAATGGCCGGATGTCGGCCGCTGGCTGGAGTTGCGGCTGGCACGGCTGGCCGGGGCGCCCCCGCGCGGCTGATCCGCTGCCGGACCGGGAGGCGGGCGGGAAAACCCGTCGCGGAGGCAGCGCCCCGACCCCACTGCCCCGACGGGCTCCGGCCGGAGGCGTCGCCTCCCGGCGACGCAAGCTCAGGCGCCCGCCCGGCGCTGCAGCCAATGCGCCGCGCCGCGCCCGGCGAGCAGGCCGCTCGCGAAGCAGGCGGCAAGCAGGTAACCGCCGGTGGGCGCCTCCCAGTCCAGCATCTCGCCCGCGCAGAACGTGCCCGGACGCGCGCGCAACATCAGCCGGTCGTCGAGCGCCTCCAGCCGCACGCCGCCGGCCGTGCTGATCGCCTCCGCCAGCGGGCGCGGTGCACGCAGAACGAGGGGCAACGCCTTGATCCGCGCCGCGAGCGCAGCCGGATCGGCGAGCACGGCCTTGTCCGCGCCCTCGAACACCAGTGCGCACTTGGCCGCGTCGAGATGCGCCCGGCGTCGCAGCCAGTCGCCCAGGCTGTGCTTGCGGCGCGGAGCGGCCAGCCGCGCGGCGAGCGCGTCATGCGCCAGGCCCGGCGCCAGGTCGAACCGCAGCAGCGCTCCGCCGTCCTGCGCGATCCGCTCGCGCAGCGCCGGGCCCATCGCGTAGACCAGGCTGCCTTCGATGCCGTACTCGCTGAGCACGCATTCGCCCTGTCGCACCTGCGCGGCGCCGTGGCGATCCGTCCAGTGCGCCGTCACCGCCTTGAGCGGCGCGCCGGCGAAACGCGTGCGCAGGTGTTCGCTCCACGCGATCTCGAAACCGCAGTTCGCGCTCTGCAGGGGCGCGACGTCGACGCCGGCAGCACGCAGCTGCGCCACCCAGGCGCCGTCGGAACCGAGCTTCGGCCAGCTTGCGCCGCCCAGCGCCAGCACCGTGGCGTCGGCGGCGGCGAGGCACTCGCCCTCCGGTGTGGCGAAGCGCAGCGCGCCGTCGTCACTCCAGCCCAGCCAGCGGTGGTGCATGTGGAAGATCACGCCATCGGCGCGCAGCCGGTGCAGCCAGCGGCGCAGCAGCGGCGCCGCCTTCATGTCGGCGGGAAACACCCGGCCCGAGCTGCCGGTGAAGGTCTCCACGCCCAGCCCGTGCGCCCACGCGCGCAGCGCCTCGGCATCGAAGGCGCGCAGCCAGCGTGCGATTTCGTCGCGGCGTTCGCCGTAGCGCTCGACGAAGCGTGCGAACGGCTCGCCGTGGGTGAGGTTGAGCCCGCCCTTGCCGGCGAGCAGGAATTTCCGGCCCACCGAGCCCATCGCATCGTAGACGTCGACCCGGAGGCCGGCCGCGCGGGCGGCCTCGGCCGCCATCAGGCCGGCCGGGCCGCCGCCGATGATCGCCAGGCGCGATGGAGTGTTCGTCGTCATCCGCGCATGGTCGCATGCCGGCCGGGCACAGACGCGGAAAATCGCCGGAAGCGATTTTGACACCGCGCCCGCGATGGCCGCGGGCACGCCAGTCAGGAAGGTTGGGCACAAAAAGGCCCGGCCGTCGCCGGCCGGGCCAGGGTGCATCCACGCATGGCGCGCAGCCTGCGCGCCGCGCGGCACTCAGTGCAGGATGGCGTGCGAGATCGCGCAGGAGTTGGTGTCGTTCGACCAGCTGGCCTGTTCGGTGAACGTGCCCGTGCCCATCGCCACGTTCGCCGCACCGCCCGGCTGGCCTGCCGCGATCCAGGCGCACTCGTCCGAGTTCTCGGCGCCGGTGCGGTGATTGGTCCAGCCACCCGCCGGATAGGTGTCCGACATCATCTCGTGCCACTCGTGGCCCAGCGTCATCGTCCAGCCGTCCAGCTTGCCGGCCGAGCCCGAGTTCACGAAGTTCACGCCGCAGCTCGCGCCCAGGTCCATGTTGTAGGGCTGGTTGCTGTAGGCAATGTCGCCGTACGACGACGTGGTGTAATCGTGCCACGCGCAGTAGCCCTGGGTGGGGCTCTGGTAGTTGTCCGGGTCGGAACCGTGCGGCGACATGATGACGTAGTAGGTGTAGCGGTTCGAACCCTGCCCGGTGTTGCCGAAGTGCGCCGCCGCCTTGATCGCCTCGTTCGCCAGGTCGGTCGCGGTCGGTGCGCTGGGCGCCGTCGCGTTGTCGTACCAGGAACCCGCGTACACGCCGCCGGTCTGGTACGGCACGAAGTTCGCGTTCGACGGGCAGCTGGTGGCGCCTGAGGCCACGCCAGCGCCGTCGCACCACTGGGTCAGATCGGCCGACCACAACTCGCTGCCGGTACCGATGCCCTTGAACATCTCCTCGGCCACCGCCGCGGCACCGTAGGAGTCGTTGGAGAACACGTCGTCGCCCTTGGCATTGAGGGTCTGCGTGCCCCACTGGCTTCCGTAGTACACGACGTAGACCTTCACGTGGCTGTCCATCACGCCCACGCCGCTGGTGCCGCCACCGTAAGCCAGCGTGTTTGTGCTGCGCCTGACCTTCTGTGCCGCCATGTACTTGTGGATCAGGTCCTGCACCGGGCGGGTGGGTATCGCACCGTGGCGATAGGCATGCCCGCTGGCAGGCGCGTAAGGGTTGAATTCCGGTGATGCGCCATTGCTAGACTGGGCCATGGCCGCCCCGCCGGCCAGAGCGAGCAGGACGGACGCAGCGACGGCCTTGATTGCGATGTTTTTCATTTGCACTCCCCCGAGTGTTGAAGTGATTGTCCCGACGCGCACCATGCGTGCCGGGAACGGATCGCACGTCCCATGTCGAAACTCCGGCAGTACGATGCGGTCGCCCCGCGCCCCGGAACGAAAACGGCGCGCATCCGTGCGCGCCGCGGCTTCCGTCAGAACTGCAGGCTCCAGCTGTTCAGCGTGCCTGCGTCGCCGCTGTACCACGGGTCGTTGTCGATCACCTGCAACTGCCAGGTGCCCGACGCCGCATCCGCCGAGGCATTCACGGTGTAGGTGGTGTTGATGTTGCCGTCGTTGTTGTAGTCCGGCGACTGCAGCGTGTACGAAGTGCCATCCGGCGCGATCAGGTCGATCTCCAGGTCGCCCGACCAGTTGTGCGTGATGTTCACGTTCACCTTGAGCGTGGATGGGGCATTGCCCGAGACGCCGCTCACCGCGATGCCGTCCTGGATCGTGGCGTTGTCGCCGATCGTCACCGGCGTATCGGTACTGCTGAATGTGCCGCCACCACCGCTGCCGCTGGAAACGGTCACGGAAGCGGTCTTGCTGTTGGTCGCACCGGTGCTGTCGGTCACGGTCTCGGTCACGCTGTAGGTGCCCGCCGCCGCGTAGGTGTGGCTCGGGTTCGCCGTGGTCGCCGTCGCACCGTCGCCGAAGTTCCAAGAATACGAGCTGATCGTGCCACCCGTGTCGGTGGAGGCGTCGGTGAAGTTCACGGTCAGGCCGCTCACCGTGTCGGTGAAGTTCGCCACCGGCGTGCTACCGCCACCGCCACCGCCGCCGTTCACGATCGGATGCGAGATCGCGCAGGAGTTGGTGTCGTTCGACCAGCTGGCCTGCTCGGTGAAGGTGCCCGTGCCCATCGCCACGTTCGCCGCACCGCCCGGCTGGCCTGCCGCGATCCAGGCGCACTCGTCCGAGTTCTCCTGCCCGCTGCTCGCGTTCGTCCAGCCGCCCGCCGGATAGGTGTCCGACATCATCTCGTGCCACTCGTGGCCCAGCGTCATCGTCCAGCCGTCCAGGTTGCCGGCGCTGCCCGAGTTCACGAAGCCCACGCCGCAGCTCGAACCCATGTCCATGTTGTACGGCTGGTTGCTGTACGCGATGTCGCCGTAGGACGACGTGGTGTAGTTGTGCCACGCGCAGTAGCCCTGGGTCGGGCTCTGATAGTTGTCCGGGTCCGTGCCGTGCGGCGACATGATGATGTAGTAGGTGTAGCGGTTCGAACCGGCCGCGGTGTTGCCGAAGTGCGCCGCCGCCTTGATCGCCTCGTTCGCCAGGTCGGTCGCCGTCGGCGCGCTGGGCGCCGCCGCCGCGTTGTCGTAGAAGACACCGGCCAGCACGCCGCCGCTCTGGTACGGCACGAAGCTCGCGTTCGACGGGCAACTGGTGGCGCCCGAGGCCACGTTCGGGCCGTCGCACCACTGGGTCAGGTCAGCCGACCACAACTCGTTGCCGGTGCCGATGCCCTTGAACATTTCCTCGGCCACCGCCGCGGCGCCGTAGGAGTCGCCGCTGAACACGTCGTCGCCCTTGGCATTCGTGCTCTGCGTGCCCCACTGGTTGCCGTAGTACACGATGTAGACCTTCACGTGGCCGTCCATCACGCCCACGCCGTCGATGCCGCCGTTGTAGGTCAGCGTGTTCGAGCTGGTCGCCGCCGCGGTCGACGCATGCGTGTCGCGGTAGTGCTTCATCTTCTGGTGCACTTCGCGCGTCGGCACCGCACCGTGGCGGTAGCTGTGCCCGAAGGCCGGCGCGTAAGGATTGAACTCCGACGACAGGCCGTGGTTGTCCTGCGCCATCGCCGGGCCCGCC
>Ga0187815_10000324_pt1 | contig 23520 bp, 21 predicted proteins | sample NC_S_5_FD_132962 | JGI IMG/M metagenome (GOLD analysis project Ga0187815, IMG submission 132962) | Wetland sediment microbial communities from Neuse River Estuary, North Carolina, USA - ASW-S_5 | ecosystem: Environmental > Aquatic > Freshwater > Wetlands > Sediment | place: USA: North Carolina...
GATGCCAACGCCAGCCCAGTCCGGCCTGACCATGGCACTAGCCACGTGGGTCAGCGCACAGGACAGCAGCCTGCCACCTGACGTCGAGCATCAGGCCCGGCGGTTGCTCCTTGACTATCTCTGCGCCGCGATCGTCGGATCTCAGACGCCAGCTGCCCGGGCGGTCCTCGACGTCGCCAGTGAGAACTATGCGGGCGACGGCGCGATGGTCATCGGCGGCGGGCGGCTGAGCCCGGCTGGAGCCGCCCTGGTCAACGGCACGGCGGCGCACGGGTTCGAGCTCGACGACGGCTACACACCGGGTTCGGCTCATCCCAGCGCACCGGTCGTGTCGGCCGCGCTGGCCGCGGGGCAGAGCATGGGCGCGGACAGCGCACGTGTCTTGCGCGCGATCGCGATCGGCGTGGAGGTCGCCTCGCGGATCGCGGCGGCGGGGCACCCGTCGACGTGGCGGCGCGGCTTCCACAACACTCCGCTGGCGGGTGTGTTCGGCGCCGCCGCCGCGTGCGCGGTGCTGCGCGGGCTCAGCGCCGAGCAGACCGCGAGTGCCCTCGGCGTAGCCGGCTCGCACGCCGGCGGGTTGTTCGCGTTCCTGCAAAGCGGCGCGGAGGTCAAACGGCTGCACGCGGGCAAGGCCGCCCGCGACGGCCTGCTCTCGGTCGAGATGGCGCGGCGGGGGCTGACCGGCCCGCCGGAAGTCTTCGATTCGGTTCCCGGATATTTCTCGGCGTTCGCGGGCGACGCGTACGACAGCTCCCGCCTGACCGAGGGCCTCGGCGAGCAGTGGGCCGCCCTGCACACGTACGTCAAGCCCTATCCGTGCTGCCGTCATCTGCACGGACCGGTTGACTGTGTCCTTGCCGCCCTCGAAGCCGGCGAACTCGACGTGCCGGCGATCGATTCGGTCGAGGTCATGACGTACGAGGTCGCGTCTCATCACGCCGGCATCGACGTCAGCACCGTGCTCGAGGCCCAGATGAGCATCCCTTACGCCGTCGCCGTGACCCTGCTCCGTGGCAGTCCGGGCCTGCGGGAGTTCACGCCTGAGGTGTGGCGGGATCCGGGCGTCCGTGACCTGACCGGGCGCGTGAAGGTGCACTCGGATGAGGCACTGACGTCGCGGTATCCGGCCGAGCGGCCCGCCGAGGTGCTCATCAGGCAGCGCGGGGCCCCGGCACTGCGCTTCGCGGTCGCGCAGCCGCTGGGCGAGCCGTCCAACCCGATGACCGATGCCCGGCTCGGCGCGAAGTTCACCACCCTGACATCCGACATCCTGCGGCCGGCCGGGGTGGACCCGGACGCGGTGGTCGACAGCGCGCTCGGCACGGGATCGGTAAGCGACATTCTCGGACTCCTGCGCGGTTACGAGCGCGCGCGGGAAGGCTCCTGACCATCGCACTGCCCGTTCCGGCGACACGAGAAGGGAAGCCACCGTGGACTTCGCGCTCAGCCCAGAACAGGAAGCGCTCCGCGACTCGGTGCGCGGCTTCGCCCGGCGCACCCTGGCCGGCCGGGCGCTCGAGCGCGCCCACGATCCCCACTACCCCTGGGACCTGGCGGCCGGACTGGGTAAACAGTCCCTGCTCGGCCTGGCGCTCCCTGAGGCGCACGGTGGCGGCGGCGCCGCTCTGCTCGATGCCGTCCTGGTCATGGAGGAGCTCGCCGCCGTGTGCCCGACCTCGGCGGACGTCTTCCAGGCTGGCAACTTCGGGGCCATCCGCACCCTCTCGGAGTATGCCGACGACAAGCTGCGTGATCGCATCCTGCCGCCGTTGCTGGACGGAACCGGGCTGATCGCGCTGGGGATGAGCGAACCAGAAGCGGGGTCGGCGGTGACCGACCTGCGCACCACGGCGCGCGTCGAGGGCGACTGGTGCGTGCTGGACGGGACCAAGATGTGGTCGACCAACAGCACGGACGCGACCGTCTACCTGGTGTACGCGAGATTCGGCCCGGGGACCAGCGGTATCGGATCGGTCATCGTGGAACGTGACGCACCAGGGCTTACGGTCGGCCCGCCGGAGACTTACATGAGCGGCGAGCAATGGTCGGTTCTGACCTTCAGCGACTGCCGGGTTCCTGTCGAAAACATCCTTATCCATTCGGATGGATTCAAGCGCCAGATCAGCGCATTCAACGTGGAGCGGATCGGCAACGCTACGCGTGCCCTCAGCCTCGGCCGATTGTGTTACAACACCGCTCGCGACCATGCCGCCACGCGGAAACAGTTCGGCAAAACCCTGAGTGAATTCCAGGGCGTGCAATGGAAATTCGCGGAGATGGCGGTGCAGTTGGACGCCGCACAGCTACTCCTTTACCGTGCGGCCTCGGATCTGCACGATGGCCTGCCGCGTGCCCGCGAAACCGCGATCGCCAAGTACGCGTGCAACACAGCGGGATTCAACGCCGCCAACGAGTCGCTGCAAATCATGGGCGCAATGGGTTACAGCACGCAGACGCTGGTGGAATATTGCCTGCGGCGGACCCGGGGGTGGATGATCGCCGGCGGTTCACTGGAGATGCTCCGCAACAGGATCGCGGAGAGCGTCTTCGGGACGCGGTTCAGTCAGCGTGCGTCATGACCGGCGCGGCGGCCCGGGACCGCGGCAGCGCGGGCTTGACGGCCCTGCTCGATCCGCGCCGGATCGCGCTGGTGGGCGCCTCGGAGGATCCCGGGCGTGCGACGTCCCGGCCGTTGCGATTCCTGCGTGACGGCGGTTTCAGCGGGGATGTCTATCCGGTCACGGCCGGCCGCACGTCGGTCGGCGGCGTCCGCGCGTGGCCAAGCTTGAGCGCGCTGCCGACGGTGCCCGACCATGCGTTTATCATGGTGGGCGCGGACCGCGTCGCGGGTGTCGTCGCGGAGTGCGCGGACCTCGGTGTCCGGGTGGCAACCGTGCTGAGCGACGGCTTCGCCGGGACGGGAGCCGCCGCGACCGCGCGACGCGCGGCATTGCTTGACGCCGCGGGCCACGGCCGGGTGCGTTTGCTCGGGCCGAGCAGCCTCGGCCTCGTCGACCTGCGCCGGAATCTGCTGCTGACCGCCAACGCGATCTTCGCCGAGCCGGACCTGCCGGCGGGAGAGGTGTTCGTGCTGTCCCAGTCGGGAAGCATGATCGGATCGCTCGTGTCCCGTGGCAAGGCGCTGGGCCTGGGCTTCGCTGGCCTGGTATCTGTCGGCGCCGAACTGGATCTCTCGATCGGTGAGATTGGCCTCGCGACGCTGGACGACCTAGGTATCACCGGCTATCTGCTGTTCCTCGAGAACAACAGTCATGCCAGGGATCTCGCGGAGTTCTGCGCCGGCGCGGCCGCGCTCGGCCGGCCGGTCGCGGCATTCAGGGCCGGGAGGTCGAGCCTGGCCGCCGACATCGCGCTGCTGCATACCGGAGCGCTCGCCGGAGACGACGATGTGGCTGACGCTTTCCTGGCTTCGTGTGGCGTGGCGCGGATCACGAGCCTCGACGGCTTGATCGAAGTGATGCCGGCGCTCGGCCGGGTGCCCGCGAGATCCGCGACGGACAAGACGCACAAGAGGCCAGCAGTGGCTGTCATGAGCACGACGGGCGGGGCGGCGGCCATCATCGTGGATCAGCTGGAGCTGCGCGGAATCACGGTGAAACAGCCCAGCGACTCCGTATACGCCGAACTGGCGGCGGCCGGTGTCCCGGTGGCTCCCGCGCCCATCGTCGACCTGACCCTCGCCGGAGCCCGGTACGAACCGGTCAGCACCACGCTGCGGGTGCTGCTGGCAAGCGGTGAATTCGATCTGGTCGTGGCCGTGGCGGGATCCTCCGCGCGCTCGCAGCCTGAGCTGGTCGTCGCGCCGATTATCGACGTGGCGGCGGGCGGTGGTCCGGTCGTGACATTTCTGGCCCCGGATGCGCCAGATGCGCGAGTTCTTCTCGCCGCGGCCGGCGTGCCTGCTTTCCAGAGCCCGGAGACGTGCGCCGATGTCATAGCGGCGGTTCTCGGCCGACGGGTGCCAGCGGTGCGCGGCCGCCGTTTCCCGGGCAAAGACGAGGAGAACGGGGAGGCGGTGACGCTCGACGAAGAGGAGAGCCACCGGCTCCTGCGTGACATGGGAGTTGGCGGCGCCCTCCCCGTGGTCGCGAAGGTCAGTGACGCGCTCAGCGACCCGGCCGGCATCGAGCTCCCGTTCAGCTACCCGGTGGCGGTGAAGCTGCTGCACCGTGAGGTCACGCACAAGAGCGACGTCGGCGGTGTCGTCCTCGGCGTGCGCGGGCCGGCTGATCTCGCTCGCGCGGCAGCGTCGATCGCCGAAACCGTGCCGTCTCGTCAGCCGGGCGTGCTGGTCGAGCGTCTCCTCATCCAGCCGATGGCCGCGGGACTCGGCGAAGTACTGGTGGGATACCACCGGGACAGCAGCGTCGGGCCTGTGGTGGTGGTGGCGGCGGGCGGAGTGATGACCGAGATCTACCGCGACCGGTCCGTACGGCTCGCACCCGTGACGCTGGAAGAGGCCATCGAGATGGTCGGTGAGCTGCGGTACCGCGCCGTACTCGCCGGGTTCCGCGGCCGTCCGCGCGGTGACCTGACGGCGCTGGCCGAGACCGTCGTGACGGTCTCGCAGTTCGCGGCGCGCGAGGACGTGCTCGCATGCGAGATCAACCCGCTCATCGTGGGGGCGGAGGGGACGGGCGTTCAGGCGGTCGACGCCGTGGCAGTGGTCCGCGGAAAGTGACGAAAGGAAAGGACGACATGGCAGAGACAGCGGTGCCGGGGACGGCGAAGGCGGCCAGGGATGCGGTTCGCACCGTCGCACCCCAGCTCATCGATTACACCGAGTCAGTGTTGTTCGGCGACCTGTGGGAGCGACCGGGGCTGACGCCACGTGACCGCAGCCTGGCGACGGTCGCCGCGCTGGTAGCGCTCGGGCGGACCGAGCAGCTGCCCTCCCACCTGACGCGCGCCCTTAACAACGGCCTGACCTGGGAGGAGATCGGCGAGCTCATTACGCACCTCGCGTTCTACGCCGGGTGGCCCGCCGCGATGAGCGCCGGGCGCGTCGCCGCCGCCGTGCGGGCGGAGAAGACCGCGTGAAGGCCGGTTTCATCGGGCTTGGCACCATGGGCCAGCACATGGCGGCCAATCTGCAAGCCGCTGGCCACGAACTGGTCGTTCATGACGTGCGCGAGTCCGCCGCCGAGCGGCACCTCGCGGCCGGCGCGGTCTGGGCTGACACGCCGGCTGACGTGATGGCGGCCGTCGACGTGGTCTTCACGTCCCTGCCGACCCCGGCGGTGGTCGAAGAGGTCGCCCTTGGCACGTCCGGGCTGCTGGAGTCGGCGCGCGAGGGCAAGGTGCTCTTTGATCTGTCGACGAATTCACCGACTGCCGTCCGGGAGATCGAGCGGGTATTCAGGACCAAGGGCGGCGTCGTCTGCGACGCGCCGGTGAGCGGCGGCCCTTCTGGCGCGCGAACGAAAAAGCTGTCGGTCTACGTGGGCGGCGACCGCGACGTGTTCGATAGCCACCGCGGCCTGCTCAGCGCCTTCAGCGATGAGCAGCTCTACGTTGGCCCCATCGGCGCGGGAACGATCGCCAAGCTGGCGCATAACTGCGTCGGCTACATGATCAACTGCGCTATCGCCGAGGTCTTCACCCTGGGCGTGCGAGGCGGCGTCGACCCGCTCGATCTGTGGCGAGCGCTGCGCATGGGCTCGGTTGGACGCCGGCGTACCTTCGATGCCCTGGCCACGCAATTCCTCAGCCACTCGTTCGACGTGCCAGCATTCAGCCTGCGGCTGGCGCACAAGGACGTGGGACTGGCGAATGAGTTCGCGCGCGAGATGGGGATCCCGCTGCGGATGGCGGGCCTCACGTTCGCCGAGATGACGGAGGCGCTCGCCCGTGGCTGGGGCGATCGGGACTCGCGCGTGGCGATGCTCCTCCAAGAGGAGCGAGCCGGCGTGCGTATCGAGATCCCGGCGGAAATCCTGCGGCGGGAACTCGAGGGCTGACCACGGGCGCCGCGCCCAGCAGCGGCGGGTGAGGAACGGAGATGCGATGAGCGCAGCAGGAATCGACGCTCGCCGGGGCGATCCGCGAACTGACTACCGGATGCTCGTCGGCGGCCAGTGGACCGGCGGGCACGGAGAGCCGTTCTCCCTGGTCAGCCCCGTCGACGGTCAGCCGTGGGCGGTGGTGCCCACGGCTGACGAGGCGGATGTCGCCGCGGCTGTCGCGGCCGCCAGGGCGGCGTTCGACACCAGCGGGTGGCCGCGGACCCCGCCGGTCCGGCGAGCGCGACTCCTGCGCCGCCTGGGCGAGCTGATCGCGGAGCGTGCCGAGGAGCTGGCTCGCCTCCAGGTTCGCGAGAACGGCAAGGTGCTCCGCGAGACGCTGTCCCAGACGAAGGGACTCACCGACTACTGCAACTATTTCGCCGGGCTGGCGGAGACCGCCGGCGGGTACACGATCCCGTCAAGCACGCCGGACATGTTCGTCTACACGGTGCGTGAGCCGGTTGGCGTGGTCGCCGCGGTCACCCCGTGGAACAGCCCGCTGTCCCTGCTGATGTGGAAGCTGTGTCCCGCCCTCGCGATGGGCAACACGATCGTCGTCAAGCCGTCCGAGGTCACGCCGGCGTCGACTCTCGTCTTCGGCGAATTGATCGAGGCCGCCGGCTTCCCGTCAGGCGTGGTGAACATCGTGACCGGTGATGGCCGGGTAGGGGCGTGGCTGACGGCTGACGACCGTATCGACAAGATCGCGTTCACCGGCTCCACGCACGTCGGCAGGCAGATCGCGACAGCGGCCGCCGCTCACCTCACGAGGGTCTCACTCGAGCTCGGCGGGAAGTCGCCCAACATTGTGTTCGCCGACGCTGATCTGGACCGGGCGGCCGAGGGCGTCGTCGCCGGGATATTCGCGGCCGCGGGCCAGACCTGCCTGGCGGGCTCGCGCGTCCTGATCGCCCAGGAGATCTACGCGGAGTTCGCGGCGAGGCTGGTTCGCCGCGCTGAGCGCATCCGCCTCGGCGATCCGTTTGACCCGGACACAGAGATGGGGCCGTTGTCGTGCCGCGCGCAGTACGACAAGGTGAAGCACTACGTCGCCGTCGCTGTGGACGAGGGTGCGACGCTGCTCACCGGCGGCAAGCATCCTCCGGGAGCGCAGTTCAGGGACGGTTTCTTCATGGAGCCCACGGTCTTCGGAATGGTACGCAACGACATGCGCATCGCCCAGGAAGAGGTCTTCGGCCCTGTCGTCTGCCTGATCCCGTTCGCCGATGAAGAGGAGGCGATCGCCATCGGTAACGCCTCCATGTACGGCCTCGCCGCTGGCGTGTGGACGCGGGACATCGCCAGAGCTCAGCGTGTCTGCGCGCGGCTGCGTGCCGGAACCGTGTGGATCAATACCTACCGGCGCACGAACTACGCCGTCCCGTTCGGCGGAGTCCGGCAGAGCGGCCTGGGCCGCGAGAACGGCGCGGCCGCGGTCGACGAATATTCCGAGGTCAAGAGCGTCTGGATGGACGCGGGACGGGGTATATCCGATCCCTTCAATCCGCGTGCGTGAGCGCGCGGGTCGTCTCGCCGTGGCGAACCTGCCTTCTTGACATCGCGATCGAGCGGAGTTACTGTCTGACGATCTTACGATCGGACAAGAAACTAGCCGAGAACCGCGGCGACAGGAGGAGGGGGGGCCTTGAGTCATCGGGAGGGCGGCGCGGCGCGCAGGCGGGTTGCAAACGCATCCAGCGCCAGGTTCCAGACCATATAGCGGGTCCCATACGGCCACTTCGGATTTCTCGCGCCCGCCCCGGATAACGCGAGGGATCTGTCAGGGCTGCGAGGGATCTGACCGGAAAAGGATTTCGCCGGATCGAGCTCACACGCTCCGGCAATTTAGTGTGCCCGGCCATGTCCGCGCGATGAACACCGTGCCTTTGTCAGTGTCCTCTCGGTGTCCGAAACGCAACGAAACGATACGGCCCATTACTCGATTATCTATTGACCAGTCGATTGTTTAGCAGTAGCCTCCAAGCGAACTAGAGGTATCGATAATCATCGGAAGGCCTCATTCGAACTCGATTGCGAACAGGAGCGCCATGTATCCATCTGTGAGGCGATCGTTCGCTCGCGCTGTCGTTCCCGCCGTGGCGTTGTTCGCGGCTGCACTGTCGCTCGCCGCGTGCAGCAGCTCGAGCTCCACCAGTAGCGGGTCCACAGCGGCGACGAGCGGGAGCACGTCGGCAGCGGCGAGCGGCAAGACCTACAACGTCGCGTACCTGTCGTACGCGGTCGCTAACGACTACGACAAGGGCATGCTGGCGAACGCCGAGGCTGTGGCGGCGAAGAACAACATCAAGATAACGGTCTTCGACGCCGCCAACAGCTCGAACACCCAGTACAGCCAGATGCAGACAGCGATCGCTTCCGGCAAGTACCAGGGCATCATCACCCAGCCCATCGTGGGCACCGCCCTGGTGCCGCTCGTGCAGCAGGCGATCGCGGCGGGGATCAAGGTCGTCAACATGGACCAGATCCTCGGATCCAACCTGCGCACCGCCGCCCCGCAAGTCCAGGGCCTGTCGGGCAACGCCGTCTTCGTCCCCTACCAAAGCGCCATCACCAGTGGCAAGCTCGCGGCCGAGGCATGTGAGAGCCTGAAGGCGGACCCCTGTGACATCGGTTTCCTCTACGACGTGAAGGCGTCGCAGCTAGACACAGCCGAGTACGCCGGCTTCATTGTGGGACTGGCGGCGGACCCGAACGCGAAGATCACAAACACTGGCCAGACCAACTTCACGCAGGCCGGCGGGCTCTCGGCGTCGGAGGACATGCTGACCGCCAACCCGAACCTGGACGTCATCTGGGGCTCTGACCAGGGCGCCGAGGGCGCGGCACAGGCGGTAGCCCAGGCCGGTAAGCAGGGTAAGGTCCTGATCATCGGCGCCGGCGGCGGGTCGATCGCGATCGCGGACGTCAAGTCGGGCGTCCTGTTCGGCGAGCTGTTCAACGCGCCAGCCACCGAGGGTACGGTCGCGATGCAGATGATGGCGAAGGCGCTGACGACCGGTCAGAGCAGCGGCGGCGTCAACGTCGCCGCCACCTTCCCCGACGGTGGCGCCATCACCAAGGCCAACGTCGGCCAGTTCACCGCTCAGTACACCGGATAGGCACATGGCGACCCTGACAGCACCCGGGACAAACTCGCCGCTGATAGAGCTCACTGGCATCAGCAAGCGATTCGGCGGCGTCCATGCCCTCAACGACGTGAGCATCCGCATCGCTCCCGGCACGATCCACGCGATCGTCGGGGAGAATGGCGCCGGGAAGTCGACGCTCGGAAAGGTGCTGTCAGGGTCGCTAAGACCCGACCAGGGCGAGGTCCGCCTTGACGGGGAGCTCCACCATTTCCACTCGCCCCGTGACGCGCTGAACGCGGGTATCGCGACGATCGCCCAGGAGATCGCTCTCGTCCCCGGCATGACGGTGGCCCAGAACGTGTTCCTGGGCATCGAGGCGCGGCGCGCCGGCTTCGTCCGGCGCAAATCGCTGCGGCGCCGGACCCGCACGCTGTGCGCCGAAGCCGGGTTCGACCTGCCTCCGGACCAGGTCGTGTCGCGGCTGCGTCTCCCCGACCAGCAGAAGACCGAGATTTTGCGGGCGATCGCCCGGCAGGCATCGACGATCGTCATGGATGAGCCCACCGCGGCGCTCGGCCGGATCGATGCGGAAAAGCTGCATGTGGTCATCCGCAAGCTCCGCGACAATGGCCGCACGGTCGTGCTGATCTCCCACTTCCTCGATGAGGTGCTCGCGCTGGCCGACACTGTGACCGTGCTGCGCGACGGCCTTCATGTCCGGACTGCCCCGGCCGCCGAGGAGACCGAGCAGAGCCTGATCGAAGCCATGCTCGGCCGCTCGATGCAGCAGCTGTATCCGGAGGTGAAGCACCCCGGGGAGGACAGCCCGGTGGTGCTGGACATTGAGAATCTGTCAGCACCGGGCGTGCGGGACATCTCCCTCCGTGTCCGGGCGGGCGAGATCGTCGGCCTCGCCGGGCTCGTCGGCGCTGGCCGGTCCGAGCTCGCGCTGGCGATCTACGGCGCCGCCAGGAAACACGGCGGCGAGGCCTTCATCGGAACCCGGCGGACGACGATAAAGTCGCCACGGCAGGCTCGCCGGGCCGGAGTGTTCATGGTGCCAGAATCGCGCAAGGAGCAAGGGCTCGTCGCGATGCGCTCGGTGCGCGAGAACGTGAACCTCGCCCACGTAGCACAGCACGCGACACTCGGGTTGCTGCGCGGAGGGGCCGAGAAGCGGGCAACCGCGCGGGCGCTGGAACAGACCGACGTGCGGGCCGGCAGTCCGGAGCTTCCCATCAGGAGCCTGTCCGGCGGCAATCAGCAGAAGGTCATGTTCGCCCGCGGGATGCTCTGCAAGCCGCAGGTTCTCATCGCTGACGAGCCGACTCGCGGCGTTGACGTCGGTTCGCGGCAAAGCATCTACGGCCTGATCAAGGCACAGGCCGAGTCTGGCGTTGGAGTCGTCATTATCTCATCCGATCTCGAAGAGGTGCTGGGATTGGCCCACAAGGTCGTGGTCATGCGCGCGGGCAGAGTGGTCGCGGAGTACTCCGGACCGGAGATGACGCCCGAGAACGTGTTGTCGGCTGCCATGCTGGGGACGGCCGCAAAGGATGCGGGGGGTGCACAATGAGCGAGGCCGTGCCCGAGGTCACCGAGCGCGTGTCCGCGGAGACCGACACCAGCCCGCTCAGGTCGCGCTGGACGTCTTCCCTGGCGTCGTGGCGCACGATGGGCATCGTCATTCCGTTCGTGGCGCTGTTCATCACGCTGTCCATCGCGAGCGGCCCGTTCCTGACCAAGATCAACCTGATCAACATCCTCGGCCAGCAGTCCTCGGCGCTGATCATTGGCGCGGGATCGACGCTTGTGCTCATCTCCGGCGGCATTGACCTGTCGGTAGGCGCCACATACGGCCTGGCGTCCGTCGTCGCTGGCGAGGTCGACCAGCACAACCCGGCGCTGCTGGCGCTGGTCGTCGCGCTCGCTCTCGGGGCGGTGATCGGCGCGATCAACGGCGTGGTCAGCACGGCTTTCAAGATCAATTCGCTCATCGCGACGCTGGCGATGTCGTTCATCGTCACGGGCACGGCCGAGAAGATCACCAGCGGAAACCTGGTCGACATCACCGATCAGGGGTTCAAGAACATCGCGTACACGATGTTCCTGACAGTACCGACGGCCGTATGGATCGCCGTCATCGTGGTCATCCTGCTCGGGGTGCTGCTCTCCCGCAGCGTGCCGGGACGGTATATCTACGCCTCCGGGGGCAGCAGCGAAGCCTCCCGGCTGGCCGGCGTCCCCGTTAACGGCGTGCGCGTCATGGCGTTCGTGATCAGCGGCGTCTGCGCGGCGCTGGGAGGATGCATCGACACCGCCCGTATCTTCACCGCTCAGGCCACCCAGGGCGGTTCGACGCTGACCTTCACCGTGCTCGCCGGCGTCGTGGTCGGCGGCACGTCGATCATGGGCGGCGAGGGCGCGATCTGGCGGACAGTGGTCGGGGTGCTCTTCATCGCCCTCATCGGCAACGGGTTCGACCTGCTCAATGTCGATCCCCTGGTCCAGCAGATCATTCTCGGGGTGATCCTCCTGCTGGCGGTGGGGCTCGACGCCATCACCCGGCGGCGAGCGTAGTCACCCACGCGTGAGGGCGCGGTCTCAGGGGGCGCTAGCGCGCCCCCTGAGACCGCGCGAGCGTGGCCTTGACCGAAAGGCTCGCGGTGATTTCGATGTGCTTCAGGGTCAGTTCCGCGGCGCTGTCGGCGTTGTGCGCGACGATGGCCTTGGCGAGGGCCGCGTGCTCGCCTTCGACATCGCGGCTCCGGCCGCCGGACAGGCCGGCCATCTGCCGCATGGCTTCCGCCTCGTCGTAGAGGCGCTGTCGCAGCCTGATCAGCCGGGGTGACCCGCATGCCGCGGCGCACGCCGCGTGAAACGCGGCGTGCGCGCGGCTCCATTGCTCAGCCGAGACGAGATCAACCGAGGCCGGAACGCGCGGTGTCAGGCGGAGTTCGTGATGGGTGGCGACTACTGACGCTTCCCAGGCGGGCGTACCGCGCTCGATAGAGAGGCGGACAGCGAGAGGTTCGATCTGCATTCGCATGAAAGCGAGGTCGTTGATTTCCTCTGCCGTGTAAATAGGGATGTAGAAGCCCTTGTTCGGCTGCGACTTGATCAGCCCCTGCTCGGCGAGACGCGTCAGCGCTTCGCGCACGACGCTTACGCTGACGCCGCTCTCGGCGCACAAGTCAGAGAGCTTCAGGCGGTGATTGGGGGTGTAGTAGCCCCTGATCAGTTTGCGCCGGAGATCCAGGTAGATGGACTCGGAGCGGGACGACGCCTCTTCGGTTACTGCCACGCTCTTTATTTACCACGCTTCGCTCGTTTGGGACGACAAGCGGCAAGACCGGCCGCACGCGCCGGCGGTCAGTGTCAGCCCGGCCGCGTCATCACAGGGTCTGCCGGACCTGGGCCGCACCCTCGGCGAGGGCGCGGAGCTTGCCGAAGGCGGTCCGGCGGGGCAGGTACTTCATTCCGCAGTCCGGGCCGGGGATCAGCCGGGCGGGCTCGATGAAGCCAAGCGCCTTGCGGATGCGCTTGGCGACGTCGTCCGCCGTCTCGGCGGCCGGGTCGGCCAGGTTGATCACCCCGAGGATGACCTTCTTGGGGGCGAGGTCGGCCAGTACTCCAAGGTCGATGTCGGGCTGGGCGGACTCGATGGAGACCTGGTCCGCCACGCTGTCCGCGAGCTGGGGCAGGAAGGCATATCCGGCCGGTTTCTGGTTCTTCACCAGCGCCGCGTAGCCGAAGCAGAGGTGGATGACGGTGGTCACCGAGACCCCGTCGAGTGCCCGGTCGATCGCCTTGACGGCGATTCGCTCGGCCGCCGCCGGGTCGAAGCGCAGCCACGGCTCGTCCAGCTGGACGACGTCCGCGCCCGCCGCGACGAGGTCGCGGACTTCCTCGTTGAGCGCGGCGGCGATGTCCATGACCGCCTCGTCCTCGTCGCTGTAGTACTCGTTCTTCGTCTGCTTCAAGATGGTGAACGGGCCGGGCAGCGTTATCTTGGCGGGCTTGTCCGTGTTGGCGCGCAGGAACTCCATGTCCCTGACCTCGACCGGGTGGCCGCGGCGGATGGGGCCGACGACGACGGGGTACGGGCGCTCGCGCCCGCTCGGATCCATGACCAGCGCCGGCTCCGGGGCGATCCCGTCCAGCGCGGTGGCGAACCGGTTGGAATAGCTCTCACGGCGGATCTCGCCGTCGGTGATGACGTCGATGCCGGCCCGCTCCATCTCGCGGATCGCGAGGACGGTGGCGTCGTCCTGGGCTTCCTCCAGGTACGGTTCGGCCACCCGCCAGAGCGCTGTCATCCGGGCCCGGGGCACCGGCCCCGACTTCAGCAGGGCCTTGTCCACCAGCCAGTCCGGCTGCGGATAGCTGCCTACCACGGTTGTCGGAAGCAGTTCTTCAGGCATTCGCTACGACCTCGTGCAATCAGGGATGGATGATGATCAGAACGCTACGCGGTCCGCGCCCTTGAGGCGCAGGTACTCCCGTGCCTCCGCCGGACTAGCCGGGGTCTTGTCGAACAGGCCGGCCAGCTGGACCGCCTTGGCGACCAGCTCGGCGTTGGTCTTGGCCCGCGCGGGACGGCGCACCCGCAGGTTGTCCTCGAGGCCGACCCGGATGTTTCCGCCCAGCATGAGGGCAAGCGCCGCGAGTTCGAACTCGGCCGGATAGCCGACGCCGGCCGCGGACCAGGTGAACGACCCTGGCCCGAAGAGGCGCTCCGCGGTGCGGAGCAGGTAGATCAGGTGATCGGGTTCCGACGACGACCCGCCGAGCACGCCGAGCACGAACTGGAGGCTGAACGGCGGCTCGACCACGCCGTCGTTCGCGAGCTGCCGGAGGTTGTAGAGCTGTCCGAGGTCGTAGATCTCGATCTCGGGCCGCGTCCCGGCCTCGCGCATCAGCCCGGCCAGGTACGTGATGCCGGCGAACGTGTTGCGGAAGACGTAATCGCGGGTCGATTCGAGGTACTCCCGCTCCCAGTCCTTGAACGGCAGGTTGCGGGCCGCGATAGGAAACAGGCCGAAGTTCATGCTGCCGGCGTTGAGCGTCGCCATCTCCGGCTTGAAGCGGGGCACGATGGCGCCGCGCTCTTCGACGGTCATGCCCTGCCCGCCGCCGGTCGTGGTCTGCAGCACGGCGTCGGTGCGCTGGCTCAGCCCGGACAGCACCCGGCCGAACAGCTCGGGGTCCTGCACCGGGCGGCCGGTGGCCTCCTCGCGGACGTGGATGTGCAGCACCGCCGCGCCGGCCTCGGCGGCCTGGACGCCGGCCTCCACGATCTCGTCCACGGTGACGGGGATCGCCTCGCTCTGGGTGGGCACGGTCATGCCGCCCGTGATCGCGCAGGTGATGATGACTTTGCCGTTATCCATGACGGGCTCCCGGTTCTTGGCTGGGGCGGCGGGCGGGGGCGGGCGACGCGAGCGTGGCCCGCAGCGCGGCCAGAGTGTCCCGGCCGGGGCGGCGGGCGCCGCGCTCGCAGTCGTGCACCAGCTCGACGACGCGCTGATTGAGCGGGGCGGCCCGGCCGAGCGCGGCCGCCTGCGCGACGACCGCGCCGTTGATCACGTCCACCTCGGTCGGACTGCCCCGCTCGAGGTCCTGCGACATCGACGCCTTCGTCGGCCCGAGGCGGCTCAGCAGCGCGGCCAGGGCGCCGGCCGCGCGGGGCTGGTCGGCGTCCGTGCGCACGGCGAGATCGGCCGGGCGGATGCCCGCCACCTCTCCGGGCCGCACTCCGGCGGCGCGCGCGACGTCATACCCTTCGGTCCACAGCCGGTAGGCCAGCCATTCACCGGGCGGCTCGCCCACCGCCTGCTCGTAGGTCAGCCCCGACACGGCGCCGAGACCGGAGAAGGTGCTGTTGAGCAGGAGTTTGGCCCAGACGTGACTGTTAACGTCGGACACGATGACGGTCGGCGCGGCGGCGTCGAGGATCGCCGCGAGCTGGCCGGCCAGGTCCGGGCCGGCCGGGTCCGAGCGGCCGAGGATGATCGGCGCCCGCGTCGTCTGGGCGACGTGGCCGGGGCCGATGTTCGTCGCGCCCCACTCGACGATGCCCGTGATCAGCCGCTCAGGGCCGGTAATCGCCGCGACCCGCGGCTGGATCAGCCCGTTGCCAAGGGACACGAACGTGCGGATAATCCGGCGGCTGACGAGCGTGGTGAGCACCGGCTCGAGGAAGGGCGCCTTGAGCGTCAGCAGCGCGAAGTCGAACGGGCCCCGCAGCTCCGCCGCGTCGGAGACGGCCGGAACCGGGACAACGGACGGCGTGCCGAGCTCATCCAGCCGCAGCCCCGGCGACATCAGCCGGGCGACGTGCTCCCGGTTCGCGTCCAGCGCGGTTACGTCATGCCCTGCCCGCACGAGCTTGGCGGCGATGACTCCCCCGATCGCGCCCGCGCCGACCACGAGGACACGCGGCCAGCCGGCCTGCGCCGCGGGCGCGGCCCGATCATCTTCCGGGGAATTCGCTGGTGTCATCTGCGTGGACTCCGGGCAGGAGGGACTACTGGGATGAGCCTAGAACAAGATTCGACTCTCTGGCTAGTTATCGTTCCTTACCTTGACATCCGAGTGTGAGTGCTCAGATAATCAACACATTCGTTATACGGCGGCGTAGCCGAGTTTCCGAGGCTGAAAACTCGGTGGAGGTAGGAAACATGGCGCAGACACTCACCGACACCAGTTCCGCATCGCAGACGGAGACGCAAGCAGCCGAGTCGGCCACGAAGGTCTCGGCCTTGCGCCGGCTGCACCATCACGCGTTCCCGGTAGCCGACCAGGAAGTCACCAGGCAGTTCATGGAGGACCTCCTCGGGATCCCGCTCAAGGCGACCTGGTGCGAGCGGACCGAGCGCGGCGCAACCGACCCGGAAGCCGAGGCGATGCCGGAGGAATGGCAGATCACGGCTCAGGGCACGGACTTCTGCCACACGTTCTACGAGCTCGCGGACGGCGGGGCCATCGCGTACTTCCAGTTCGACGGGCCCGAGCAGAACCTCGTCGGGAGCACCAACATCTACTACCACCTCGCACTCGAGACAGACCAGGCCGGCCAGGACGGGATCCACAAGCGGCTGCTCGACGCCGGGATCCAGCACCACATCATCAACCACGGGTACGTGACGTCGCTCTACGTCACGTCGCCCGACGGGCTCCTGTTCGAGTTCTGCGTGGACCCCGACTTCGTCGACGAGATCCGCGAGATCCGCACCGCCAGCGCGCACGATGACCTCAAGCGCTGGCTGAGCGGGGACCACACGGTCAACAACCAGTGGCGCGGAACGGCGCCGCAGATCTTCCCTGGCCGCTCGCTGTACGAGCCGCCCGCCAGGTAAGCACCGGTCCCGCCAGCTAAGCATCGGTCCGGGCCGCCGGGGATGGCGACGCCGTCCCCGGCGGCGTTTTGCTCAACCATCAACCCCGTTCGGCCGCTGGAGGCTGTCCGCTATGAGTTTCCTGATCGTGAACGCCTTGACACCCGAGTGCACCGATGAGAAACGGCTGAGCGTGCGAGATGAGCACCTGGCCTACGGGAAGCGCAACCGGGACCTGGTCCGCCTCTCCAGCCGCACGTTCAGCCCCGACGGCGAGACGCTCACCGGCGGCTTCTTCGTGCTGCGGACCGACGATTACGCGCAGGCCAAGGAGTTCTACGAGAACGACCCCTACGTGATCCACAACATCTGGAGCTCCGTGACCTTCGCCTCCGTGCAGCTGCCGGAAGAGACCGCCTCGTGAAGCTCGCGACGATCGTCACTGACAACGGCACCTCGGCCGCCCGGATCGACAACGGGAGCGTGATAGCCCTCCCCTATCCGGACGTGGTCGCGCTGCTGCGTGATCCCGACTGGGCCGCCGTCGCCGCGAAAACCGGGATTGAGTTCGGCGACGCCACCACCCTGACCCACAACGTGCCCGTGGTCCGGCCCGAGAAGGCGATCTGCGTCGGGCTGAACTACCGCAGCCACGTCGAAGAGACGAACAACCGGCGGCCGGAGTACCCGACGCTGTTCGCCAAGTTCCCCGACTCGCTGACCGGCGCGACCAGCCCGATCCCGCTGCCCAGCGTCTCCACCTCGGTCGACTGGGAAGCCGAGCTCGGCATCGTGATCGGCAAGCCCGCCCACCATGTGCCGGTCGAGGACGCCCTGTCCTACATCGCCGGCATGACCGCCGTCAACGACGTTTCCATGCGCGACTGGCAGGGCCGCACCAGCGAATGGCTGGCCGGCAAGAACTTCGAGGCCTCGACGCCGGTGGGACCGGTGCTCGTCACGTTCGACGAGCTCGACGACCCGCTCGACCTGGCGATCTCGTGCGAGGTCGACGGCGAGGTGATGCAGCAAGCCAGGACCTCCGAGCTGCTCTTCGGGCTGGCCGAACTGGTGTCGTACGCATCCACGTTCACGACCTTGCGCCCTGGCGACCTCATCGCGACGGGAACGCCCGAAGGGGTGGCGCTCGCCCGTCCCGGCAAGCCGTACCTGCGCGATGGTCAGCTGGTCACGGTGACGATCGAGGGCGTCGGGTCGTGCCGTAACCGGTTCTACGCCGAGCACGAGTAGCCGAGCCCAGCGCACCAGGTCATGAAGGCGGTCAAGCTGCACGCGCCGCGGCAGGCGAGCGTAATCGACGAGCCGGCGCCGGCCGCCGGACCCGGTGAGGTCGTCATCCGCATCGACGCCACCGGGCTGTGCGGGTCGGACCTGTCCACCTGGCTGGGTCATCACCCGTTCCGCCGGCCGCCTGTCGTGCTCGGGCACGAGGCGGCCGGCACCGTGGTCGCGTCCGCCCCGGACGTCAGCGGTGTCGCGCTGGGCACGCGGGTGGCCCTGTGCCCGCTGATCGCGTGCGGGCGCTGCGCCTCATGCCGCCGCGGCCAGGGCAACCTGTGCCCCGACCGGCGCGTGCCCGGAATCGGCTGGGGCGGAACCTACGCCGACTTCGTGGCCGCGCCCGCCGACCGCGCCTTCCCCGTGCCGGACGCCGTCAGCATGACGGCGGCGGCGCTGATCGAGCCGGCCGCGGTGGCGCTGCGCGCCTGCCGCCGGGCCGGCATCGGGCCGGGAACGCGGCTGGGCGTGCTCGGCGCCGGCGGCATCGGCACCATGTGCGCGCTGGTGGCGGACCACCTCGGCGCGGACCCGATTGTGGTCACCGACGTCAGCGCGGACAAGCTGGCGCGCCTCGCGGACGCGGTCCCGGCGATCCCGGTGCCGCTGCCCGGCGACGACCCGGTGCAAGCCGCCCTGGCAGCGACGGCGGGTGACGGCCTGGACGCGGTGCTCGTCACGGCCGCGGCACCAGGCGTGCTCGACCAGGCCGTGGCGATGACTCGCTCCGGCGGCACGCTGGTGCTCGTGGCGCTGCCGGGCGCGCCCGCGCCGCTCGACGTCGACGCCTGCGCCGTCCGCGAGCTCAGCCTGCACGGCACCTACGCCTACACCGACCGCGACTTCGCCGACGCCGTCGGCATGGTCGGCGAAGGCATGAACGTGCTCGCCGCGCTCACCCACGAGGTACCGCTTGACGAGGCGCCGGAGATCTTCGAGCGGATCATGGCCGGGCTCGACTACACCAAGATCGTCTTCAGGAACGACCGGATGGCCAGCTACCCCGCGGGCGGGTTAACGTGCGGGCGCCAGCTTATCGAGCGTCCGCGCCAGTTCCCCCGGCCGGGACACGAACAGCGAGTGGCCACCGGGAAGACTCACCGGCTCGATGCCGAGCCGCTCCTCGCACGCGAGCCGGATCCACCCGGGGTCCACCACCGGCTCCTGCTCGCCGTAGACGTACGCGACGCGGACGCCCGGCCACCGGGTGTCGTCAGGCACCGAGAGCTCGTGGTTCGGGCGGACCCTCGCCAGCGCCCAGTCCACGGTCCCCGGCGGGCAGTCGCTGAACAGCCGCTCCGCGACATCCCTGGTGCACAGCGTCCGGCCGAGCGAGTCCGTCTCCCTGTTCTGCGCGGTCACCGCTCCCCTGCCCGGTATCCCGCCCGAGTGGTACGGCGGGGGCAAGATGCCGCCGGGAATGGCGGCGGCGAGCAGGATCGCGTCGGTAAACTTCCCCCGCTCGAGCAGCCGCGGGACCATCCGCCCCGAGCGCGAATGCGCGACGACTACCGTGTCCCTGCCGCCGAAGGCGGCGAGCGCCACGTCGACGTGGTCGTCCCATCCTGCCGTGACGTCGTCGATCGGCAGGTCAATGGCGATCGCGTCGTGGCCGAGTCCGCGCAGCTCAGGTACCAGCAGCTCCCAGACCCATGCCCCTTCGAACGCGCCGTGCAGCAGGCCGAACACAGCCACAAGAATCACCTCTGCCGTAAACGTAATGTAAAATCGAGTATCATCTTGACAAACGATAGTAGGACCTAGACTATCATCTGTACAGTCCAATAGCCCTGACGCGAGGCGCGGAGAACAAAGTCGAATGGCAGTCACCGAGGAGGCATCATCCCGGTCTGAAGCGATCTACCTGGATCTGCGGCAGAAATTGCTCCGGGGCGAGTTCACGCCGAACTATCGCCTTAAGCTCTCCGAGCTGTGCGCCGAACAAGGCGTCAGCGTCAGCGTCGCGCGCGAGGCGCTGACGCGCCTAGCTGAGCAGGGACTTATCCAGTCTCAGCCCAACAAGGGCTTCTACGTCCCTAGTTACACAGTCGAGGAAATCAACGATCTCGCCTTCCTGCGGTCGCACATCGAGGCGCTCGCCATCCGGCTCGCGATCGAGCGGGGTGACGCCGCCTGGGAAGCGTCGGTCGTCGCCACTCATCACGAGCTGACGCTGATGCCCCGCGTGCATTCCTCGGTCGATCCCGCGGGCAACCAGCTGTGGAGCCGGGCCCATGCCGCCTTTCACGCGGCGTGCGTGGCAGCGTGCGGCTCGCCGCGGTTGCTGTCGGCGCAGCACCGCCTGTACGACGAGGCCGAAGTCCTGCGGCAGATGTCCGACATGTCCGGCGGACTGCGCCGCGACGTGGAAAGCGAGCACGCCGCCATGGTCGAGGCGATCACTTCCCGCGACGCCGACCGCGCCGCGAAACTCATCCGCAGGCACGTGGAACTTACCGCGGACCTGTCCGTCAAGGCCGCTCTCGCGCGCTTCAAGTCAGGGGACTAGATGGATCTCAGCATTGCCGGCCGGTGGGCGATCATTTGCGCATCGAGCGCCGGCCTTGGTTTCGCGTGTGCTGAAGCGCTCAGCACCGAAGGCGTCAACGTGGTCATCAACGGCCGCGACGGCGCCCGCCTCGCGGCCGCCGCGGAGAAACTCCGCGCTCTGGGTGGCGGCGGGAAGGTGGTCGAGGTGCAGGGCGACCTGGTCGACCCGGGCACCAGGGAGCTGCTGCTCGCCGCCTGCCCTGAGCCGGACATCGTGGTGACGAACAACGGAGGCCCTCGCCCCGGACCGCTGCGGACCGCCACCGAGGCCGACTGGAGCTTCGGCCTCGAGGCAAACATGATGGTCCACCTCCGGCTCATCGACTCAGTGATCGACGGCATGTGCGAGCGGGGGTTCGGCCGCATCATCAACATCACGTCCGCCATGGTGGCGACGCCGGGACCGGGGATGGCCGTCTCGTCAGCGGCCCGCGCCGGGCTCACCGCCACGGTGAAGGGGCTGTCGTTCGGCGCCGCCCCGCACAACGTGACGATCAACAACTTGCTGCCCTTTAAGTTCGACAGCGGCCGCCAGATCCAGGTGGCTCAACTCTCGGCCGAGAAGGAGGGCATCAGCTTCGAGGAGGCCAGGCGCCGTCAGACGTTGCCGATCGCCGCGCGGCGCATGGGCAGGCCGCAGGAATTCGGCGCGGCCTGCGCCTTCCTCTGCAGCGACCTGGCCGGCTACATCTCCGGCCAGAACCTCATCCTGGACGGCGGCACCTACCCCGGGCTGGTCTGAGCGCTCACGGCCGCAGCGCCGCCTTGATCGCGGCGCCGCGCCCGACCGCGTCGAGCGCCGCCGCCCAGTCGGCGAGCGCGAACGGCGAGACCATGCCGTCGGCCGGCACGCCGGCCGTGCTCAGCAGGCCGAGCGCCGTCAGGTAGTCGGCGGCCACCGAGCCGTAGCTGCCGCGGACCGTGATCTCGCGCCGGACGATCCGGCTGCCGTCCAGCGCCGCGAGCCGGTCGTACATGCCGACGGCGGTCAGGTCGCCGCCGGGACGCAGCCCGGTGACGGCCGCGGCCAGCGCCGCCACCGACCCCGACGCCTCGACCCAGGCCCCGGCGGGCTCGGCCGGCGGCCCGGTCAGCGTCGCGAAACCGGCCTGCCGCAGCAGCGGCAGCCGGACCGCCTCGTCCTGCGCCACGCCCACCACGGTCACGTCGGCGCCCGCCGCCCGGGCGGCGATGGCGGCCAGGATGCCCACCGGCCCGGCGCCGCTGACGATCACCCGCCCGTCGGCGGGCAGCGGGGTGCGCGCCACGGCGTGCACGGCGACGGAGAACGGCTCGAGCAGCACGGAGTGCTGCCACGACAGGTCCGCCGGCAGCGGCACCAGGTTGTCCGCGCGCACCAGGACGTAGTCCGCCGCGCCGCCGTCGGTGGACAGGCCGATCACCGTCCGGTCGGCGCACAGCGGGCGGCGGCCGGACGCGCACAGGTCGCAGGCCCGGCAGCCGTCCATCGAGATCACGCCTACCGGGCTGCCCACGGAGAGCGCCGCGGCATCGCCCGCCACGGCGGCGACGACACCGGTGATCTCGTGTCCCAGGGTGACCGGCGTGCGCACCCACTCGTAGCCAGCGTGCGCCTTGATCGCGTGCACGTCGCTGCCGCACAGTCCGACCGCGGTCACCTGGACAAGCGCCTCACCCGGTCCGGGCTCCGGCACCGGCCGCTGCCGGACCGCCAGGTCATCGGCGCCCGGGCTAAGCTTGGTCAGCGCTTTCATACGATATATCCCTTAAGAGTCGATTATCATGACTGAGAGTCGATTATCGTGCGAGACGAGGCGGTGCACAAGGGTGAACGAGGCGGCGAGGCGAGTGGACCTGTCCGGGCGAACCTACATCGTGACCGGCGCCGGCCGCGGCCTGGGCCGCGCCATGGCCCTGTCCATCGCGGCCGCTGGCGGCAGCGTCGTGGCCGTCGCGCGCACCGCGGAACAGCTCAAGGAGACCGCCGCGCTCGACCCGGCCGACCGCGTCGTCCCGCTGTGCGCCGACGTCGCCGACATCGAGCACGCGGAGCAGCTCATCGCCCGGGCCAGGGCGGCGGCGGGCCCGCTGGACGGCATCGTGCACGCCGCGGGAACTCAGTACCGCGCGCCGGCGACCGCGGTGCCGGTGGCGGCGTGGCGCGAGCTGATGGCCGTCCACCTGGACGCCCCGTTCTTCCTCAGCACCTCGCTGCACAGGGACATGCTGCGCGACGGCCGCTCCGGCGCACACATCTTCATCGGCTCGCTGACCAGCGCGCGCGGGATCGCGAACATCGCGCCCTACGCCGCGGCGAAAAGCGCGCTGCTCGGCCTCATCCGCACCCTCGCGGTCGAATGGGCCGCGTCGGGCACGCGCGTGAACGGGATCGCACCCGGGTACTTCCGCACCGAACTGACCGCGGACCTGCTCGCCGATCCCGGGCGAGCCTCGTGGGTGCTCGACCGCATCCCGATGGGCCGGCTCGGCGAGCCCGCGGACCTAGCCGGCGCGGTTCTGTTCCTGCTCTCCCCGGCGTCCGGCTACATCACCGGGCACCTGCTGCCGGTGGACGGCGGCTGGCTAGCCGGCTGACCCGCCAGCCCCGGTCGGCGTCGCTAGCTCAGTACCTGCCCGCGGTCTGGATCGACATCGCGTGCTCGACCAGCGTCACCAGGGTGGCCTTGGTCGACTCGCGGTTACGCGCGTCGCACGGGATCACCGGCACGGTCGACGGGATCGCCAGCGCCTCGCGGACGTCGTTGCTCCGGTGCGGGAACTGGCCGTGGAAGCCGTTGATGCCGATGACGAACGGGAGCCCGCTCGCCTCGAAGTAGTCCACCGCCGGGAACGAGTCGGCGAGCCGCCGGGTGTCGACGAGCACCACCGCGCCGATGGCACCCTGGATCAGGTCGTCCCACATGAACCAGAACCTGTGCTGTCCCGGCGTGCCGAACATGTACAGCACCAGGTCCTTCTCGAGCGTGATGCGCCCGAAGTCCATGGCGACCGTCGTGGTGTTCTTGTCGGGGACGTGTGACAGGTCGTCGACATCGGTGCTCGCCACGGTCATGACCGCCTCGGTGGTCAGCGGCGTGATCTCTGAGACCGAGCCCACGAAAGTCGTCTTGCCCACACCAAAACCGCCGGCGACGACGATCTTCACCGAAGTCATCGCAGAAGCATCACCGCCGCCATGCGGCCGGGCGACGCTAGATCTTACGGAGTCCA